>Ga0098059_1000172_pt1 | contig 50656 bp, 47 predicted proteins | sample 20_taG_FD_92580 | JGI IMG/M metagenome (GOLD analysis project Ga0098059, IMG submission 92580) | Marine viral communities from the Subarctic Pacific Ocean - 20_ETSP_OMZ_AT15318 metaG | ecosystem: Environmental > Aquatic > Marine > Oceanic | place: Subarctic Pacific Ocean | collected 2015-01-19
ACTCTGATGGATGAATTAATAGAAATAGCTCCAAAAATACTAATATTAGAGAAAAAGAAAGGCAAACTATCTTTAAATCAATCCATTACGGTGTTAGGCTGACGGCTATGGCCAGCTGGCGGATTGTCTTGATTTTTTCTTTCTTTTTGATCAAGCAAAAAGGAAAAGTAGAAAGTACAAAATATAATTTCGGGTATAAATCTATATTTAATAACTAAAACCTCAGATTTCTTCTAAGACAAAGTTTTTTGAGGTTTTAGATATGATAAAATTTCAAAATAGGAGACTTTATGTTTGTTAAAATGAAAATTAGAGTTAATTATAAGTTTCAAGAGAACCTATTTTACTTTATGGTTAAAATAAAATAGTTAATTAATCATGTTTTCGTGTCCTGTTGTACAAATTCTAAAGCTATCATAGTTTGAGTTGGTAAGAAAAAATAGGCATTAAATACAAGCAGTTATATACTGAAATTATTTTAAAAATTCTTGTACTTAATACCTATCCCGTTTCCTAGGTATCGGTATCTCCGCAAAGTCTACGAAAACTTATAACTCATAACTAATTACAATCCTTCATTCTTAGCAATCAACTCCGCAAGATCCAATACTTTCACGTTATGCTCTCTTTCTTTATTTTTAACGCCATCGCCCATCATGGTCATGCAGAAAGGGCAGCCGGCTGCAATCACTTCAGCACCAGTTTCTAATGCCTCTTCAGTTCTTTCAATATTGATTTCTTTATTACCTTTTTCAGCATCCTTGAACATTTGCGCTCCACCGGCACCACAGCATAAGCCTTTGGTTTTGCATCTTTTCATTTCCACTAATTCGGCATCCAGAGCTCTAATTACATCTCTAGGGGCTTCATAAACGCCATTAGCTCTTCCCAGAAAGCAAGAATCATGGAAAGTGATTTTCTTACCTTTGAATTCTCCCCCGTCTTTTAAAGTGACTTTGCCTTCATTGATCAATCCTTGTAAGAATTGAGAGTGGTGCATTACATCATAGTTTCCACCTAATTCAGGATATTCATTTTTTAAGGTATTAAAGCAATGAGGGCAAGCAGTTACAATCTTTTTCACATTGTAGCCATCCAATACCTGAATATTGCTCATCGCTTGCATTTGAAATAGGAATTCGTTTCCTGCTCTTCTTGCAGGATCTCCGGTACAGCTTTCTTCTTGTCCTAAAACGGCAAAGTTGATACCTACCTTATTTAGGATTTTGGTAAAAGCAATGGTTACAGCTTTATATCGGTCATCAAAAGAACCTGCACAGCCCACCCAAAATAATACCTCAGGAGATTCTCCTTTGGCACTCATTTCTTGCATGGTTGGGACTTTATATGTTGAATCACTCATAATATCTTGATTTATAATTTATCGTTTCCTAAAATTTATTTTTGTTCCTCATTTAATTTATCCGCCCATTTGAATCGATCTGTTGGAGGGAATTTCCAAGGTGCAAAGCTGGTTTCCACATTTTGGAACATGGCATTCCATGATTGTGGGGAACTGCTTTCCTCCATGGCCATATATCTTCTTCCTTGTAAAATGATATCCAATGGATTGATATTGATCGGACAAGCTTCTACACAAGCATTACAGCTCGTACAAGCGTTTAATTCCTCAGCTGAAATATAATTCTCACTAAATAATGCGCTGCCCTCCTCGGCTTCTTTTCCGGCCTTAATGTTCTTTCCGATTTCATCTATTCTATCTCGCGTATCCATCATAATTTTACGAGGAGAAAGTTTCTTACCAGTGATATTGGCTGGACATTCAGCTGTACACCTTCCACATTCTGTGCAGGCATAAGCATTCATCAAATTTACCCAAGTTAAATCGGTAGCATCTTTGGCTCCTAATCTTGCTACTTCTGCAGGAGGATTTCCAGCATCCATTCCCAACATGCTTTTCACCTCAGTAGTTACTTCGTCCATATTGTTCATTTTGCCATTAGGAGTTAATCTGGCAAAATAAGTGTTAAGGAAAGCCATGAAAATGTGTAAGTGCTTAGAATAGGTTACATAAACTGCGAATGCTAAAATACCAATGATATGAAACCACCATGCAAATCGCTCAGTGAATCTTAATGCGTCTACACTCATACCTTCAAAAAGAGGAGTTAAAAAGCTACTGAAGAAAAAGCTTCCTGTTTGTACATAATGGCTGTCTTTTCCCTGCAGTAATTGGTCAGTTGCATTCATAGTTAAAATGGCGAACATTAAAATGATTTCGATCACCAAAATTAAATTACCATCTAGCTTTGGCCATCCACTTAATGTTCTAAGCCTTTTCACGTTCAATACATTTCTTCTCAATAGAAAAGCCACACAAGAAACTAATACAGCTACCGCCAAAAATTCGAAAATATTAATGGCTACCGTGTAAGCATCTCCTAAAACAGGAGCAAATATTCTGTGCGTCCCAGCAATTCCATCAATGATGAATTCAAGTACTTCTAGGTTAATCACTAAGAATCCTACATAAATCATTAGGTGAAGTATAGCAGGGATAAATTTCTTAAACATTTTCTTTTGCCCGAAAGCAATAAGCAAAGTGTTTTTCCACCTTTGCCCTTTATTATCACTTCTATCAACCTCTTTTCCGAGATTAATATTATTTTTAATGCTTCCTATTCTTTTTGCTAAAAAGTATCCTGCCACCGCAAGTACCAGTAAGAAAGCAATTTGCGAGATATATTCCATAGTTATTCTTTAAACGTTTAAAATTTTTTATCACATTTTTTTTAAAATCCTTTTGCAGGATAAATATTTCACCTACTTTTGCACCACTCTATCACGGTGCTGTAGCTCAGTTGGTAGAGCATCGGACTGAAAATCCGTGAGTCGGTGGTTCGAATCCACTCAGCACCACAAGCCTTGCTTTCAAAAGCAAGGCTTTTTTTATGTTCAATATGTTGATTTTATTTTCAGTCATTTTTTAATCTATTTTCTCCCAAAGCTTACAAGTGAAATTTAAAAATAATAGTTGAGTTTAAAAATAGTATGCATACATACTATTTTTGTGATAATTTAAAATCAATACAGATAAGCTTTTGTTTACTATATAAGATTTTAGTCGTTACTTTAGTGCTAGATAGTCTAATTTCATTATAAAAGTCCAATTTTGTGCTAGACCGGTGAATAATGGTCATAAAAGGCATTTTGATTCATGAGTCTGTTTTAAAGGCAACAAGGGTGAACAGAAATGGAAATTTGACTAAATAGGTTAGTAAATATAAAAAAATAAGCATTGATTAATCAATCTATTTTCGATCAATATTTTGAGAGTATACTCATAAGTTATTTGGGCCAAGCTCTCTGGGGCGTTGGCCTGGCGCTAATTTTATGGTATTTTTTCAATTTATATCAAAGGAAGCATTTAAAGCTTTGGTCTTTCAGTTGGCTTGCTTTTGCTTCTTATGTTTTCTTTTCATTATTGACTCTTTATTGTGCCAAAAATCAAGATATAGGTCCTTTTTGGCAAAATATATTCACCTTTCTTTTTCAGATTGCAGGTCTGATGCAAGTTGTTTGGCTACTTCAGGGCACTTATCACCTTATCAATAGAAAAGCATTAAGCTTAAAGCAAGAATATATTCAATATACTATGGTGGTCTTAATTGCCCTCTTAAGCTCATTATTTTATTTATTTGAAAAAGAGGGAGGCTATACTTACTCTTTGGTATTGCCTTTTACCACCAAATCTTTATTTGTAGGTTTAGCTTTTATTTATGCTGGTGTGCAAATTATGCGGCTTGGAAGGAGAGATGCGGCTGTAGGGAAAAAGCTATTGTGGATTTCTTTTTTACTCTATGGCTTCGAAAATCTTAATTATGCACTTGGAGGCATTTATATGATTTTTGATGAGAATTATATAATTGAAATTGATAATACCCTTGGAGTCATTGACTTCTTATTGCTTTCATTTATTGGAATTGGAATGATTATATGGCTTTTGGAAGAAGAGCGCTCTGCTTTAGAAAAAACCAATAGAGAATTAGATAGCTTTCTTTACAGTACTTCCCATGACTTACGTGCACCAGTGGCTTCTTTACTAGGCTTAATCAATATTGCTAAGCATGATATTAAAGATGATTCGGGACTGCAATATGTGAAAATGATGGAGGAAAGGGTCAAGAAATTAGATCACATTTTTAGCGATATCCTTAACTATTCTCGGAATATCAAAACAGAAATAAACCTTAAAACCTTCCGATTGGGCGAAATGGTAGAGGATGTCATTACGGATGTAAAATTTAATCAGGGAGCAGATAGTATTCGTCTAGATTATGATGAGCAAATTCATCATATTTTAAGAACGGATTATTATCAACTGAAAGTGATTTTAGGAAATTTAATTTCTAATGCAGTAAAATATCATGATGCCAAGAAGCCTGATCAATACATTGCCATACGTTTCGAAAAAGTAGATAGAGACGTTCATATTTCTGTAGAAGATAATGGAATTGGAATTGCAGCTGAAAGTCAGCACAAAGTATTTGATATGTTCTACAGAGCCACCAGTGAGGCGGAAGGCTCTGGTTTGGGCCTATTCATAGTTCAGCAAGCCTTAGAGAAAATTCATGCCCGTATAACGCTAGTTTCAGAACTAGGAAAAGGCAGTATTTTTAAAGTGATCATTGAGAATGCCGGAGTGAAGTTGGATGATTAGCCCCCTCGCCCCCAAAGGGGGAAAAGCACGGAAATACTTTTGTTTTTTTATTTGATTTAAATGAATCAACCCATATCTGACCAATTTTATATCTCCAAAAGATGGTCTATAAGTTGATTAATTATAGCTCAACATAGAAATAATTAGGGTAGTATATAAAAGACCAATTACCTTAAATGCTTCAGATTAATCACTTCTTTTTCCTTTAAAAATCTCCATTTGCCTCTTGCCAAATCTTTTTTGGTTAGTCCTGCAAAAGTAGTTCTGTCTAATTTTACAACCTCATAACCCAAATGTTCGAAAGTTCTTCTCACAATACGATTGCGACCCATTTTGATTTCAATACCTATTGTTCTAGCATCGGGAGTTAAAATAGCCACATTATCTACTTTCACTTCTCCATCTTCAAGGCTTACTCCTTGTTCGATTTTCAGGAAATCTTCTTCGGTGATTGGCTTATCCAATTCAACTTGGTAGATTTTTTTAACCTTATGCTTTGGATGGGTTAATTTTTTGGCTAACTCTCCGTCATTAGTGAAAAGCAAAAGTCCAGTTGTATTGCGATCTAATCTACCAACAGGGTAAATGCGTTCATCACCAGCTGCAGAAATCAAATCCATTACCGTTTTTCTGCCTTTTGGGTCATCCATGGTGGTGATAAAACCTTTTGGTTTGTTAAGTAAAACATAGACCAATTTTTCTCTTCTAATGGGTTTGCCTTCAAATGCTACATCATCCATAGGCTTCACCTTGAAGCCTAATTCCGTCACCACTTTATTGTTAACTTTTACCTTGCCATCAGCTATATGCGTGTCAGCTTCTCTCCTAGAGCAAATGCCCGCATTAGAAATGAATTTATTTAAACGAATGCCTTCCTTAAGCTCCTTTTCTTTGGTCTCAGCGGATTTAAGTTTTTTAATATCATAATCAGGAGTTTCCGCTTTTCGTTGATTGGAAAATTTCTTTACCTGATGAGATTTATGAGGTTTTTGTGGTTTCTGACCTTTTGGAGATTTCTTATTATGCATAGCAATGAAATTTATAAGCTAACAGATAAATATCTGTCATTATTTCAATACAAAACTACGCTTCTATTCTGACTATTCCTCGTTTTCTTTTCCTATTTGGTTTTCTTCTTGAGAAAAGTCTTTTGGGGTTGGTAAATCTTTCAAATCATTAATGCCAAAATATTCCATAAAATTCTGACTGGTGCCATAAAGGATTGGTCTTCCGATGGCATCTGCCTTACCTTTTATTTCGACTAACTCCTTTTCAAGAAGCTTTTGCACGGTATAATCGCAATTCACTCCTCTAATTTGCTCCATTTCTCCTTTGGTGATAGGTTGTTTGTAAGCAATTATAGAAAGGGTTTCCAAAGCCGAAGTAGACAATCTTTTCTTGGATTGTTGCTTGAGCATGATGCCTATACTAGCTTGGTAGGCGGGTTTAGTCATAAATTGATAACCTCCTCCAACATGCTCTACCTGGAAGGAATATTCGTCTGATTCGTATTTTTTGAGGATTTTTTCAAGCGCCCCTTCTATATCCTCCTTAGGAACATCTGCTTCAAACATTTCGGACAAGCATTTCTGAATTTCCTGCAACTTCAAAGGAGAAGTTGCACAGAAAATCAGTGCCTCAATATGGTTAAGCAGAAAATCCATTAATTATCTTGCGCCAATTTAGCTTCGATAGATTGGGTAGTATGAGGGACAGCTCTTAACCTTTCTTTAGAAATCAATTTGCCAGTCACAGAACATATTCCGTAAGTCCCATTTTTGATTCTTACCAATGCGTTTTCCAAATTAATAATGAATTTCTGTTGACGAGCCGCCAACTGATTCATACTTTCTTTTTCCATGGTGTCAGCACCATCTTCTAAAACTTTTACATTACCTGAAGTGCCGTCTGTTCCTGAATCACCAGAACGGGTAATGGTAGATTTGATATACTTTAATTCTTCTTTGGCCTTATCTAATTTGCTAGTGATTAACTCTTCAAATTCTTTTAGCTCATCTGCACTATATCGGGTTTTCTCATTATCACTCATAACAACTGTAGGTTAGTTTTAATTGCCGCAAAAATAAATGCTTTCCTTGAAAACAAAAACTATTTACGGAATAAATAAAGTGTTTTCTCAATGTTAAGCAAATTTAAATCAATTGAATATTTTAGTAATATTGGAATCATCCAAATATTATTTTTTAGGACGATTCGCAAAGGCAACTCCCAGTATAATTAGTACAATTCCGATATAATGTCCAAATACTAATATTTCCCCGTCCAATAATCCCCAGGCAATTGCTACTATTGGGATCAAGTAAGTTACAAAACTCGTAAATACGGGAGAAGTTAGTTTAACTAATCGGTTAAACAGGATTAAAGCGAATGCAGTTCCTACCACTCCCAAAATGCTGATATAAAGTAAAGCCCGCCAAGCACCTTCTTCATATTGCATTTTAGTTACAAAATCACTAGAGCCAAATAAATAACCACCAGCCAAGGGAGCAATCAACACCAAGGATATACTAGTAATCATTCTAGGTGTAAGAATGCTAAATTGAGTTTTAATAATATTTAAATTGAACCCATAACATAGCGTTGCTAAGATTACGAATATGGCATAGAAGTTAAAATTGCCGAGCTCTCCACCGGAACCAGCGACTATCAAAACTATTGTCCCTCCAAAACCTAAGGCGATTCCAAGGCTATCTCGTAATTTCAAACTTCCCTTGAAAAAAATAACGCCCACTAAAAGGGCAAAAATAGGTGTTAAGGCATTTAAAACACCTGTAATTCCGCTTTCCAGCTGTGTTTGAGCATATGCAAATAGAAAAGCAGGAGCAAAACTTCCCACCATACCTGAAATAAACAGCCATTTCCATTGGCGTTTATTTAAGCTTTTAAGTTTGGGTAAAGATAAAGGAGTTAAAACGAGCGCTGCAGAGAATATTCGAATAGCCCCAACTTCTCCAGCAGAAAAAACTAGCAATCCTTTTTTAATAAGAATGAATGAACTTCCCCAAATGAGTGCCAATAAAATTAATAAACCATAAACTAATACAGGACTTACAGATTCTTTTTCGCTCATATATTTTCAAACATTTGAGCGGAAAATACTTCATTCACCTCGTCTAGTGTTTCCAAAACTGCTTGGTAATTCTCTCCTTCCACTAATCTTGTTCTGTAAGGTTTGAAATGTGGGATCCCTCTAAAATAATTGGTGTAATGCCTTCTCATTTCAAATATTCCTAATTTTTCGCCTTTCCATTCAACCGAAAACTTAAGATGTTTTTTAGCAGTTTCTACTCTGTCATCTAGATTTGGAGGTGGAAGTATTTCACCTGTCTTGAAGAAATGTTTGATTTCATTGAAAATCCAAGGATAACCAATGGCAGCTCTTCCAATCATGAGTCCATCCACTCCATATCTATTTTTATATTCCAATGCTTTTTGTGGGGAGTCAATATCTCCATTTCCAAAAATTGGAATATTGATTCTTGGGTTATTTTTAACCTTAGCAATAAGAGACCAATCTGCTTCGCCTTTATACATTTGTTGACGAGTTCTGCCGTGAATAGACAGTGCTTTTATACCCACATCTTGCAATCTTTCGGCTACTTCTTCAATGTTTTTTGAACTCTCATCCCATCCTAAACGGGTTTTTACGGTCACAGGCAGGTCAGTAGATTTCACAACGGCTTCCGTAAGTCTGACCATCAAATCAATATCTTTCAAAACACCGGCTCCAGCTCCTTTGGTCACAACCTTTTTAACCGGGCAGCCGAAATTAATATCAACCAAATCTGGTTGGGTTACATTTACTATGCTGGTTGCCATGGCCATAGCTTCCTCATCACCCCCAAATATTTGAATGCCGATGGGCTTTTCATAATCGAAGATGTCGAGCTTTTGCCTGCTTTTGATGGCATCCCTAATTAATCCTTCCGAAGAAATAAATTCCGTGTACATCAGGTCTGCTCCATTTTCTTTGCACACTGCTCTGAAAGGCGGATCGCTTACATCTTCCATGGGTGCCAAAAGCAATGGAAATTCGCCTAATGATATGTTTCCTATCTTTACCAATTTGATAATCTTAATTTTGGTGTAAATTTACGCACTATATGAATTCTTTAAAGCATAACAACCCACAAATTCTCCATAAAAATCCCTGGACTTCAATTTTTTACCTTGTTTTGCTGTTTTTGGCCTGGAATCTTTTCAGTCAATTAATAGGCACGGGCATAGCAGTAGTGGTCACAGGCGTTGATTTTATGGAAAGCCAACAACTTTTAGAACCGCCTTTTGGTCCAAAAAGTAAAATCTTCATGTATGTAGCTCAAGGGATAAGTCACTTTCTTGGATTCACGCTTTTTGCCATCTTTTTTATAAAAGCGATGGATAAAATGAGTTTGAAATCATATTTTAATAAGAAAAATATCGGTTTTCAGCCTTCTGTTTTAATTGTCTTGACCACTTTCTCTTTTATGATATTCAATTCCATTATTATAGAATGGAATATGAATATTGAATTTCCGGAATTTATGAAAGGCTTTGGCGAATGGGCAAGAAGTATGGAAGACCGACTGATGCAACTCACAGAATTATTCAGTTCATATGGTAGCTTTGGAGAAATGCTCATTGCTTTAGTAATCATTGGTGTTTTTCCTGCAATTGGTGAGGAGCTAGTTTTCAGAGGGCTTTTGCAAAATAAATTACAGACCGCTACCAGAAATGCACATTTAGCCATATGGATTAGTGCAATTATTTTTGGGGCATTCCATATGCAATTTTTTGGGGTCGTGCCAAGGATTTTACTGGGAGCTCTATTTGGCTACATTTATCTGTATTCTGGTAATATTTGGTATCCTATTTTAGCCCATTTTGTAAATAATGGCTTGGCAGTTATTGTTATGTATTTTGGCCCAAAATACATAGATGATCTTGACGCAACTGAAGTAGACACTGCGGTTCCTGTTTACGTTTCCATAATTGGACTTTTCGCTTGTCTTATATTTTTCCGTTACTTTATTAACAATATAAAAGGAGCAGCGAAGGAATGAAGAATTGGAAGACTATTTATAAAACAGATAAGCTCTATCAGGCACAAATTGTAAAAGATTATTTGCAAGACAAAGAATTGCAGCCGATTATTGTAGATAAGAAAGATTCGGCCTATCAGCTAGGCTTTTACGAAATCGTAGTTACTGTGAACGAGGTAATGCGGGCGATAAAACTAATTGAAGATGATATCAAATTTGAGTAAATATAATAATTTAACCCAAAGGATTATTGCGGCTTTATTGGGAGTTGCGATTATGCTTTCTGCTATAGTTTATAGCGAATGGACTTATTTCGCAGTTTTTTTTATCATTTGCGCATTGACTCAATTGGAGTTTTATAAATTGGTTGGTCTAGACGGAATGCTACCATTAAAATTTTGGGGCACTATCACGGGTTTATCTATTTACAGTATAACGTTTTTAGTTCATGCAGAACACCTTGATCCACGAATTTATTTTGCCATTGCTCCCATAGCTTCTACTGTATATTTTGTTAAGCTTTACAAAAAAAATGACAATAAGCCTTTTACCAATATTGCCTTTACATTTCTAGGGATAATCTATGTAGCGGTTCCATTTGCACTTTTACACATTGCTGTTTTTTATAATGACACTTACAGCTTTCAGATTATTATTGGAGCTCTTTTTATACAATGGGCAAGTGATACAGGGGCATATTTTGCAGGAGTGAAATTTGGTAAAAGAAAATTATTTGAGAGAATTTCCCCAAAGAAAACCTGGGAAGGTGCATTAGGCGGTACCATACTAGCTTTCATATTTGCGATTATAATGGCTGCAAATTTTGATGAAATTGCAGATTGGCAATGGTTGTGTATCGCAGGAATCATTGTTATTGCAGGTACTTATGGTGATTTGGTAGAATCACTTTTCAAAAGAAGCATTGAAGTAAAAGATTCAGGCTCTATTATTCCTGGTCATGGCGGCTTTTTAGATAGATTTGATGGACTTTTGTTATCTGCACCATTTATTTCTGCTTTTTTGATGCTTTTTGAATGATTTTTCCAACATTAGCAGTAGAAAAAGTAAAAATCAGTTAACAAATACTTAATTTTACCGCAAAGTTTTTAAAAAAAACAAATACTACTATGGGTTATATCGAACCGGCTCCAATTAAAGACTTAGAAAATCCTTTTGAGTCTATGATGTCGCGATTTCATATCGCTGCTCAACACTTAGGTTTAGACGATGAAATTTACAATGTATTAAAATCTCCTGCACGTCAGGTGATTGTAAACCTTCCTATCACCATGGATGATGGATCTATTCAGGTTTTTGAAGGTTACCGTGTGATTCACTCTACCATTTTAGGTCCGTCCAAAGGTGGCGTGCGCTATGATATGGGCGTGAATATTGATGAGGTAAAAGCACTTGCTGCTTGGATGACATGGAAATGTGCTGTTGTGGATATTCCTTATGGCGGTGCCAAAGGAGGAATCAAATGTAATCCAAGGTCAATGTCTGCCGGTGAGATCGAAAGATTGACTCGTTCATACACAGAATCAATGGTGGATGTATTTGGTGAAGATAGAGATATTCCTGCTCCTGATATGGGAACTGGCCCAAGAGAAATGGCGTGGATGATGGATGCCTATTCAAGATCAAAAGGTATGACAGTAAATGCTGTAGTAACGGGTAAGCCTTTGGTTTTAGGAGGATCATTAGGAAGAACTGAGGCTACAGGTCGTGGCGTTATGGTTTCCGCTTTAGCTGCAATGGAAAAATTAAAAATTAATCCTTATAAAGCGACTATGGCTGTTCAAGGATTTGGAAATGTTGGTTCTTTTGCTGCTTTATTATTGGAAGAAAGAGGGGCAACGATCAAATCTATTTCAGATATCTCTGGAGCTTATTTTAATGATCAGGGAATCGATATTAAGAAAGCGATTGAATACAGAAACAATAACAACGGAACTTTAGAAGGCTTTGATGGAGCTGAAAAAATCGAAGGAAATGATTTATTGACTTTAGAAGTGGATGTTTTAATTCCTGCAGCTAAAGAAGATGTTATTACTCATGAAAATGCCAGTAAAATCCAAGCTAAGTTAATTGTTGAGGGTGCAAACGGTCCTACTTCAGCGAAAGCAGATAATATCATAAATGAAAAAGGAATTATGGTAGCTCCAGATATTTTAGCGAATGCTGGTGGTGTTACGGTTTCTTATTTCGAATGGGTACAAAACCGTTTAGGTTACAAATGGACTCGAGAGCGTGTAAACAGACGTTCTGATAGAATTATGAAAGACGCATTCGAAGTTGTTTATAAGACTTCGCAAGATTATGATGTGCCGATGAGAATTGCAGCTTATATAGTGGCAATAGATAAAGTAGCACAGACTTATAAATATCGTGGAGGTTATTAATTTATTGATTTAAGAAATATTTGATAAATGTAAAAGCGCAGGAGACTGCGCTTTTTTTGTGAATTGTGATTTTTCTACTTCATTCTTTCCGTGCGTCACCCCTGCGAAGGCAGGGGTCTATTGATTTTAACCTTTGGTTAAAATATTCATTTTTATTGATGCAGATGATATTTAGCACTTTTGGTAAATTGGTTAGTAAGAATAGGGAAATTGAAAAGAAGTTTCAATTAGGACCAGATCCCCACCTTCGTGAGGATAACGTTCTAATCTAACCGTGTAATTTGAAATTAGATGTTTCACTATGTTTAAGGTTATTTTAAAACGATTTTTCTCATATATTAACAATTACCTCATGAAATCAATTCATTAGTAATTATATTTGATTGTTTTTTAAATTAGAATTATGACTTTACATAAAGAAGGACGGAAAATTTTATTTTTCTCATTGATCATATTTGTTGGGGTATTCTTTGTATTTGAATATGCACTGGATACTCCTACATGGGTAAATAATGCTTTATTACTTGTTTTGATAGTACTTTACCTAGTGATTCTACAATTTTTCAGAAGCCCGAAATTCATTATTAATAAGGATGAAAAACATGTACTTGCGCCAGCTGATGGAAAAGTAGTAGTAATTGAAGATACCGAAGAACAGGAATATTTTAAGGGGAAAAGAAAGCAAATCTCCATTTTCATGTCTCCTATAAATGTGCATGTAAACCGCAGCCCAATCTCAGGAGTGGTTAAATTCTGTAAATACCATGCTGGAAAATATTTGGTAGCATGGCATCCTAAATCTAGTACTGAAAATGAAAGGACAACTATTGTGGTAGAAAGTGCCAATGGAGTGGAAGTGCTTTTCAGGCAAATTGCAGGGGCTATGGCAAGAAGGATTAAATGGTACGTAAATGAAGGTGATATGGTAGAGCAAGGAGGAGAATTTGGCTTTATCAAATTCGGTTCTCGTGTAGATATCTATTTACCACTAGATTCTGAGGTGAAAGTAAATATAGGAGATAAAACCAAGGGAGGTAGAACTGTAATTGCAGAACTGAAGTCCTAAATTTGAAGACCAAAAAAACAATAGGCCGAATAGATAAATTGGATTTGCCTGAACTAGGCTTAGTAAAAGTTCAAGCTAAAATCGATACTGGAGCTTACACTTCTGCTATTCATTGTTCCAAAATCCATATCGAAAAAGCTAAAGATGATACTGAATTTCTGGTATATTCCATCAGTGGAAAGCGCCTAGGCCAGGGAATGAAAGCCAAGAAATTCAAAACGGCTGATTTTAAGCTAAAGAGAATTAAGAGTTCCAATGGGCAAGTACAAGAGCGCTATGTCATTAAAACCAAAATCAAGATATTTAATAAAATCTACAATACAGAATTTTCCCTTTCCGATCGAAGCCATATGAAAAACCCTATTTTGTTGGGTAGAAAATTATTGAGTGGTAGATTTGTGGTGGATGTTACTGAAGAAAATCTTTCTTATCAATATCATCAAAAACAACAGAATAATAAAAATGTCCAATAAGAGCCCCTATTTTTGGTCGGGACGTAGGGATTTTCACTAACTAAGTAATTCGCGCAAAAACGTAATAGGATGAATATAAGAATTGGCACGCGAGGCAGTAAGCTTGCATTATGGCAAGCAGAATATGTTAAAGCTAGAATTGAGAAAGCAGGTCACACTGCTGAAATTAAAATCATCCAAACCAAAGGGGATAAAATTCTGGATGTAGCCATTTCCAAAATCGGGAGCAAGGGAGTTTTTACAGAAGAAATAGAAGCCCAACTGGCGGAAGGTAATATTGACATTGCCGTGCATAGTGCTAAGGATATGCAATCTGAATTACCTCAAGGTTTTGAATTGATTGCATTTACCGAAAGGGAAAAAGTAAATGATGTGCTGGTTTCTCACAAAGATTCCATTGACATTAATGATAAAGAAAACCCTATTGTAATTGGGACTTCATCCACCCGTAGAATTGCTACTTTAAAACATTTTTATCCTCATATTAAAACAGTGGATATCCGAGGAAATTTGCAAACTCGAATCAGGAAAATGGAAGAGGGGTTATGCGATGCTATTTTGCTAGCTTATGCTGGCGTTCATAGAATGGAATATGATGATAAAATCAAATTAGAGCTTTCTACCAAAGAGTTTATTCCTGCTGTAGGGCAAGGTTCTGTTGCTATTGAGGTGCATGAAAGCATTACAGATGATAAAAAGCAAATGTTGCGCTTTGCACTTAACCACAGAAATACAGAATATTGCTTGAGGGCTGAAAGAGCTTATTTGCGTCATTTACAAGGTGGCTGTAGCATTCCTGTTTTCGGATTGGCAAATTTAAGTGCTAATTCTATAGAAATGGAAGCAGGTATTATCAGCTTAGATGGGCAGGAAAGAATTTCCATGAAATTAACAGACGAAACTTCCCGAGCAGAAGAACTGGGGACATTATTAGCTCGCCAAATATTAAAAAAAGGTGGAGATAAAATATTAAAAGAAATTAGAGAACAACTATCAGAGTAATTATGAGAAAGAGTAACAGTTTAATTTTAGCATTTTCCATTTTAATCATTATGGCTTCATGCCAAACTTCAAAAGATTCCGTAGTGGTATTTCATACAAAATATGGTGATATGACTGCTATTTTGTATGAAGAAACCCCCAAGCACAAAGAGAATTTTCTTGAATTGGTTGAATCAGGAAAGTATGACAGCACCATTTTCCATAGAGTGATTGAGAATTTTATGGTTCAAGGTGGAGATGTCAATCAGAAAAAAGGATTAGAAGAGGAAGACAAAGTGAATTATACTATCGATGCTGAAATCCATCCTGATTTCTGGCATGTGAAAGGCGCTTTAGCAGCTGCCCGTCAAGGGGATCAAGTAAATCCAGAAAGGAAGTCAAGTGGCTCTCAATTTTACATTATTCATGGACAAAAATTTACAGAATCTGATTTGTTACAAATGCCAGAAGGGAGACTTTATCAACAAAAGCAGATGAAATTGCGTGAGCTATTAGGAATGAAGAAGTATGCTAATCTTAGAAATGAAGTAATTGAAATGCAAAAAGCCCAGGATATGGAAGGCTTGCAAAACTTCATGGAAACGACTGCAGATTCATTGGTAGAAAAAGAATTTGGGAAATTGGAGCTTTATGAATATTCAGATGCCCAAATTGAAGACTATAAAACCATAGGAGGAGCCCCACATCTGGATGGAGAATATACAGTATTTGGAAGAGTTGTGGAAGGTTTAAATGTGGTAGATTCGATTGCTACAGTGAGAACTGTTGGAGCGGATAAACCAGCGAAAGACATCTTCTTAACTGCAGAGGTTAAAAATATGTCAAAAAAGAAAATTACTGAGCAATACGGTTACGAATACCCTAAAAAAGAAGAATGAAGATATTAATTACAGGCTCTAATGGCTTATTAGGTCAGAAATTAGTTAAACTAATTACAGATCAAGGTAATCATGAGTTAATCGCTACGGCTAGAGGTAAAAATAGATTACCTCAAGAGTCTGGTTATATTTTTGAATCTCTCGATATTACAAATCAGAATGAGGTTATGGATTTGGTAGGGAAATATAAACCTGATGTTATCATCAATACTGCTGCCATGACCAATGTTGATCAGTGCGAAACGGAGCAGGAAGACTGCTGGAAATTAAATGTAACTGCAGTTGATCATCTAATTAAAGCATCAGAAAAACATAATTCCTTTCTTCTACAACTTTCAACAGATTTTATATTCGATGGAGAAGATGGTCCTTATAAAGAGGATGCAGAACCTAACCCCATCAGCTATTATGGAGAAAGTAAATTAGCGGCTGAGAATTTAATATTTGATAGTAAAATTAATTGGGCAATTACAAGAACTGTATTGGTTTATGGAATTGCACATGATATGAGCCGCTCTAACATCATTCTTTGGGTGAAAAAATCTCTCGAAGATGGTAAAGACATACAAGTGGTAGATGATCAATGGAGAACACCAACTTTAGCGGAAGATTTAGCAATAGGATGTTTACTGATTGCTGAAAAGAAAGCTAGAGGTATTTATAATATTTCAGGGGATGATATATTAACACCTTATGAAATGGCAGTTAAAACAGCTGAATTCTTTGATTTGCCTCAATCTTCCATGACCAAATCAGATAGCACTAAATTTAAGCAAACCGCTAAACGTCCACCTAAAACAGGTTTCATTTTAGATAAAGCTAAAAAGGATTTAGGCTACAAACCTCACTCTTTTGAGGAAGGTATTAAAGTTTTAGCAGAGCAGATGAAATAGCTTTTTTCTAAATTAAAATATACTAAACTATTGTTTTTCACCTATATGTAGAAAAAAATAGTTCAAAATAACATTTAACTTTTCAGGAGTTTTATCATAAAATCCTTATATTCAATTATCCTTTAGGTTAGATAATTATGACTAATAAGGTTCAATACACTGTAATACTTACAATCTTTTTAATTTTGATCTTAAGTTGCACTAATGATGAGATTTTAAAGAATTGTACCGACAGTAAATTGGAGGAATACAATTTGGAGCCTTACAATGGCCAAGAATTAGATTGTAATGTCATTTTAGAATTGTATTTATATAAAAATCAGCAATATTTTCAACTATACAATCCTTGCGAGTACATATTAACTTACCCATTTGATTGTGAAAATAATGTGGTTTGTGGGCAAAAAAATCAAATGTCTTGTAACTCTTTTTACGATTTGGCCGAATCTAAAGGAATAATAGGTTTTAGGGAAAGTCCTTAACTAATAAATTAGCTTTGTATGAATGATTATATTTGGTATGCTAGCTATGGCTCCAATATTTCTACTGATAGGTTTATGTGCTACATTCAGGGTGGAAAGCCTGAGGGGGCTACTAGAACTTATCATGGATGTGAAGACCAAACTCCTCCCTTAGACCAAAAACCTATAGAAATACCACATGAATTATACTTCGCTAAAAATGCAAAAGTATGGAATGGTGGCGGTGTTTGTTTTATCAATCCTAATAAAAACCACAAGGCTGAAACGCTTGGCAATATGTATCTGATCAATCGTCAGCAGTTTATAGAAGTGGTTCAACAAGAAAACAATGCTCATAAACCTACTGATATAAATTTTGAAAGAGCTAAAAATCAAGATTCCTCAGTCATAAAAGAAAATAGCTGGTATGGTAATTTGTTAAGTTTAGGGGAAAAAGATAATGCTCCCATCTTTACTTTTACTAATGAGCGTTACTTATCTAGTGAGATTAACCCTCCAAATCATCATTATTTAAAAACCATAGTTAAAGGTTTATTAGCTAGCCATCAACTCAGCCAATCAGAATTAGAAGCTTATTTTCTTTCCAAAAAAGGAATAGACAAAACAATTACTGCTGAGGTTATCAATCAACTTTAAAAATTTCAGATTAATCCTACTTTACCAAGCTCACTTAAATTATATAATATGAATTCCGGTCGGTGTGCCACCGACCGGGAAAGATTCCATGGTTGCTGAGCCACCAACCATTTAGATCTCATTGAGGACCTAACAGTATTGTATAAAAATAGAATAGAAATAAAAACTATTCCAAAATTGTTACGTAATTAAAAAATATTACTATAATTGTATCATAATTATAAATTAGTAACATTTTAAGTAAATGACTAAAAGTCAAAAAGCAATATTAGCCAGTGCCAAAGCTTTATTTTGGAAATACGGTTTAAAGAAAGTAACTGTGGAGGAAATCTGTGAGCACGCAGGTGTGAGTAAAATGACCTTTTATAGACGCTTTGTAAATAAGGAACATGCTGCAGAAGAAATCCTGGAAGCCATCTTAGAAGATAATTTAAGGAGATATTCGGCTATAATGGATGAGAAAAAGCCATTTCCTGAAAAAATCAACGAGATTTTACACCTCAAACATCAAGAAGCAAAAAATATGAGCAAGGATTTCATCAATGAAATCTTAACAGAAGATGGCTCAGCTCTGAGTGAACTCATTCAAAAATATACTCAAAAATCATTTAAAGTCATGATAGCCGATTTCGAGAAGGCTAAAAAAGAAGGCTGGGTAAGAGCTGATTTAAAGCCCGAATTCATCATTGATATGATGGGGGTCATTAGAACGAAAATGCAGGATGAAAGCTTTCTGAAAATGTTTAAAAGCATGGATGAAGCCATAATGGAATTGTCAAATTTCTTCTTTTATGGAATTTTTGTCAAAAGATAATTTATGAAGAAGCTAATTATCATATGGTTGATATTCTCCCCTTTCCTTCTGAAAAGCCAGATTTCATGGAATGGACAAGTGTCTGCTTTTGGTAATTTCAGTCCTGATAATCAATACGAGTTATTCATGGGTGGGCGCTACATTCCTGAAATCAATTACACTCATTCCTTAGATTCCGGTAGAAGCTTTGATGTTTTGGCTTCAGCTAATCTCAGCGGCTCTATTCTTTCAGACCCTTTTCAAGACAATCAAACCGATGGAAATATAGACCCTTACCGACTTTGGGCGCGCTATGCCGGCCAAAATTTTCAAATTAGGGCAGGCTTACAAAAGCTTGATTTTGGTGTGGCCACTTTGCTCCGACCATTGCAATGGTTTAACCAAATTGATCCGCGCGATCCTTTGGCTTTAACCAATGGAGTTTATGGAATTATGGGGAATTACTATTTTCAAAATAATGCTAATGTTTGGGTGTGGGGCTTATATGGAAATAGAAAAAGAAGAGGCTTTGATGCGATCGCTACTAATGATAAAGTCCCTGAATTTGGTGGGCGACTTCAACTTCCATTGCTCACAGGAGAGATTGGTTTTACTTACCACCACAGAAAAGCAGATGCAAGTGAGTTCTTCAATGATAATGCACTCAATAATATTGCTGAAAACAGGTGGGCAATAGATATAAAGTTAGATTGGGTAGTCGGACTTTGGTTGGAATCTACTTATATTCATAAAGCTGAAAACATTGGGCTTTTGACCAATCAAAACCTCATTAATATTGGAACGGATTATACTTTCGGCTTAGGTAATGGGCTTACTGTCATTACAGAACATCTTTTATTTGGAAATAGTGATGATTACTTTTCTGATAACTATGCCAATATCACGGCAACTAGTTTAAGTTACCCGTTAGGCTTTTTTGATAGCTTAAGTGGTTTGGCTTATTACAGCTGGGAAACCGAAAGCACTACCTTTTTTCTAAATTATCAACATCAGTTCAAGAAAATTGTAGGCTATTTAATGGGGTATTATAATCCATCGGAATTTCAAGGAATTCAACAGAATGAATTAGTCAATAATTTCTCAGGACCAGGAGTACGCATTATGCTGGTCTTAAATCATTAAACAAAATGCTTATGGAACCTATCATCAAACTTGAAAACGTAACCAAAAAATTTCCTGAAGGAGAAGGGGAATTTGTTGCCTTGAAAAATATCAATCTCGATTTTGAGAAGGGTGAATTTTCAGGAATAGTTGGACCCAGCGGTTCTGGCAAAACTACTTTGCTCAATATCATTGGTTCTTTAGATCAGCCGAGTAGCGGGAATGCTTGGGTAATGGATAAAAATGTGGCAAAATTGAGTCATAAAGATTCGGCTCAACTTAGAAATCTACATTTGGGCTTTATATTTCAGGTATATAATTTATTGCCTGTCTATACGGTTTTTGAAAATGTTGAATTTGCATTGCTCCTACAAAACAAAAGCAAGGAAGAAAGAAGAAAGGCAGTCATGCAAGCTTTGGAATGGGTGGGTTTGGAAAATATACCCGATAAAAAACCTTCAAAGCTCTCAGGTGGAGAAGGTCAAAGAGTAGCCATTGCAAGGGCAATGGTGAAAGAACCTAAGATCGTGTTAGCAGATGAACCCACTGCCAATTTGGATGCAACCAATGCACATGCCATTATCCAAACTATGAAAAAGCTTAATGAAGAGCTCGGTACTACTTTTTTATTTTCCACTCATGATGAAAAGGTAATGCAATATCTGAACCGCATCATCCATCTAAAAGGTGGGGAAGTGGAAAAAGATGAAATTATAACAGCTCAAAATCAACAGTCATGAAGCTTGCATTTCAACTGGCATATCGAAATTTAGTAGGTGCAGGATTGCGCACCTGGCTAAACGTTGGGATTTTAGCATTCACTTTCATTGTCATTATATTTTTTAATGGCTATTTGGATGGCTGGAATCTGCAAGCACAAAGGGAAAGTATTAAATGGGAATATGGAAATGGTCAACTTCGTCATCAAGATTACGACCCTTTAGATCCATTTACTTTAACGGATGCTCATGGAAAATTAGCATCATCAAAAAGCGAAAATCTTTCTCCCATTTTAATTCGCCAAGCCTCTTTATATCCAGAAGGCAGAATGATTTCTATTCTGATGAAAGGAATAGATTCCCAACAGAAAACATTGAGTCTTCCGACCGAAGCATTTCAAGAAACTGATGCCGAAATTCCTGCTTTAATTGGCCAGCGAATGGCTAATTCAAATAATCTTAAAATTGGAGACCAGATTTTACTGCGTTGGCGAGATAAGAATGGAACTTTTGATGCATCAGAAATTACCATTACGCAGATTTTTGAAACCGATGTGGCAGGTGTTGATTTAGGGCAAATCTGGATTCCGATTGAAAAGCTTTGGGAGATGACCGAATTGAATGGACACGCTACTTATTTTATTACCACTGAAAATTATCAACATGAAAAAATAGAAGGCTGGGAATTCTTTTCAAAAGAAGAACTTTTAAACCAGCTTAAAGAGGTAATTGAAATGAAAAGCGCCAGTAGTTCCATTTTGTATTTGCTGTTATTGGGCATTGCGCTCTTGGCGGTTTTTGATACTCAAGTGTTGTCCATTTTCAGGCGGCAAAAGGAAATTGGAACTTATATAGCATTGGGCATGACTCGTTGGCAAGTAGTAAAATTATTCACGATCGAAGGTAGTATGTACAGCTTAATGGCTAGTGTTGTAGGAATCATAATTGGCACACCAATTTTCTGGTATTTTGCCACTAATGGAATCGGAATGCCCGAATATGTAACGCCAGAAGATATGGGGATAACAATTGCTCAGCGAATTTACCCTGCTTTTAGTATTGGTCTTTTGGTAGGTACACTAGCTTTGGTGGTAATTTCAGCCACTATCGTGAGCTTTTTACCTTCCAGAAAGATAGCAAAAATGGATCCTGTTGATGCTTTAAAAGGAAAAGTCCAATGATACAATTTATTTTGAAAGGAATATTAAGAGATAAAAACCGCAGCCTTCTGCCTATCATCATTGTGGCTTTAGGGGTTACTTTAACAGTGTTTTTGAGCGGTTATTTGGCAGGCGTTTTTCAAGATATCATACGTCAAAATGCAAGATTTGAAACCGGTCATGTGAAAATCATGAGTCGATCTTATGCGGATAATAAAGAGCAATTACCAATTGACTTGGCTTTGTTGGATGTGGATCAACTTCAAGAAAGTTTAGAAAAATCTTACCCTAGTGTGGAATGGGTAAAGCGCATAAAGTTTGGAGGTCTTTTGGATATAGCCGATGAAAAAGGAAATACAAAAGGTCAGGGACCAGCCAGCGTTATGGCTATTTCACTTTTTTCAAAGGAAAGTCAAGAAGCAGAAAGATTGAATATTAAGCAGGCTTTGGTAGGCGGAAAAATTCCCAGTAAAAATGGAGAAGTCTTAATTGCTCACGATTTTTCTGAAAAATTAGATATTGAGATAGGTGATGAAATTACCTATGTGGGCTCCACTATGTATGGAAGCATGGCATTTCAGAATTTCATCGTTTCAGGCACTGTGCATTTTGGAACCGCTGGTTTTGATAGAGGAGCCGTGGTCATGGATATTTCCGATGCGCAGACCTTATTGGATATGGATAATGGCGCTACTGAAATTCTAGGATATTTTGAAAGTGGGCAATATGATAGCGAAAAAGCTTTCGAAATCACCAATGAATTCAATCAAAAGCATGCTTCTTCAGAGGATGAATTTGCTCCTGAAATGTTCAGCTTAGAACAGCAAAATAATCTAGGTGATATGTTGGCGTACAGTAATTATATGTCACAAATCATAGTGATCATATTAATATTCGCCATGTCTGTAGTGCTATGGAATACTGGTTTATTGGGCGGATTAAGGCGTTACAAAGAATATGGAATCAGGTTGGCATTAGGAGAATCAAAAGGAAGTATTTACAGAAAATCAATTATTGAAGCCATTCTGATTGGAGGTATGGGATCGATTATCGGAACAATACTGGGCTTATTAGCTACTTATTATATGCAAGAAGTAGGGGTTGATATCAGTGATTTAATGCCTCAATCAAGCATGATGATCCCTTCTACTTTGAGAGCGAAATTGATTCCAAGTCAGTTTTATATTGGATTTATACCTGGTGTATTTGCTATGGTTTTAGGGAATATGCTCTCAGGATTGGGTATTTACAAAAGACAAACTGCACATTTATTTAAAGAATTAGAAGTATGAGAAATTACATGAATATATTGGCTTTGATGTTATTAGTATCATTTAATTTGATAGGGCAAAGCCAATTCACAGCTGAGGAAATTCTTCAGAAAGTAGATGAAAACATGAGTTCCAATTCCACTATAACGGAATCCAAAATGGTGATTCATGGGAGAAGAAATACCAGAGAAATTGTCTCCAAAGGATATGCCGAAGGAAATGAAAAAGCTTTCACAGAGTATTTAGCACCAGAGCGTGAAAAAGGTACGAAAATGCTAAAGTTGGAAGATAAGTTGTGGATTTATAATCCTTCCACTGACAGAACCATTCAACTTTCAGGTCATATGTTAAGGCAATCAGTGATGGGCTCTGATCTTTCCTATGAAGATTTAATGGAAGACCGCAAGCTTACCGATATTTACGATGCTCAAATTATAGGACAGGAAGTTATTGATGATAGAAAATGCTGGGTTCTCGAGCTTAACGCTACTGTGGAAGATGCCAGTTATCAAAAGCGGAAAACCTGGGTTGATCAGGAAAGATTTGTGCCTCTAAAGGAGGAGCTTTATGCCAAAAGTGGACAACTTTTAAAGCAAATCACTATGAAAAATGTAAAGAAAATTGATGGAAGATGGTATCCTAAAAATGTGAATTATAAGGATGTATTAAAGGAAGGTGAAGGAACTGATTTTATAGTGCTAGATATTCAATTCAACCCTAAAATTCCAGATTATATTTTCAATAAAGCTTCTTTGAAGAGGTGATCATGAAAGAGCCTAATTTTTTTGAAAATTAGGCTCTTTTCCTTTTAACAACCAATCTTGTCAACTCTTCTTTCATGTCTGCCACCTTCAAACTCAGTCGCTAAGAAAGTTTTGACAATTGATAATGTTTTATCATAATCAATAAAACGTGCCGGAATACATAAGACATTGGCATTATTGTGCTGGCGGGTTAATTCAGCTAATTCTTCTTCCCAAGCAATTCCTGCTCGGATTCCTTGATGTTTGTTGGCAGTCATAGCTACTCCGTTTGCACTTCCGCAAAGCAATATTCCTAATTCGAAGTCACCTTTTTCAACAGCTTCAGATAAAGGATGAACATGATCAGGATAATCAACAGATGCATCTGAATCTGGACCAAAATCCTTTACTTCATGTCCTTCTTTTTCAAGAAATTCAACTAATTGCTTTTTGTATTCAAATCCAGCATGATCGCCACCTATTGCTAATTTCATGATCGTTCAGTTTATAATTCCAAATATTTGTTACAGACCTGTCAGGTTTCGGAAACCTGACAGGTCTCATCTCTAATCACTCTTTAATTTTTCTCCCAAATCCTATCCGCCTTACTTTCTTCATAGTGCTCAGTCAGGATTTTTTGCTCCACTTCGTCCAATGTTTTATCTCTTCTTTGCATCACCTTATCCGCTACATCAAAAGCTTTTTTCAATTGGAAAGTGCTAAATCCAGCTGCTCCTCCCCAAGCAAAGGAAGGTATGAAATTTCTAGGAAATCCACTGCCGAAAATATTGGCACTAACGCCTACAACCGTTCCAGTATTAAACATCGTATTGATTCCACATTTGGAATGGTCGCCCATCATCAATCCACAGAATTGTAAGCCTGTATCTTTAAATCCGCCTTTGGCATAATCCCAAAGCTTTACATTGGCATAATTATTTTTCAAATTGGAAGTATTGGTGTCCGCGCCTAGATTGCACCATTCACCTACCACTGAATTCCCGATAAAGCCATCATGACCTTTGCTGGAATAACCAAAGAATACAGAATTACTCACTTCGCCACCTACTTTACAAAATGGACCGATAGTAGAATCACCTTTTATTTTAGCGCCCATATTTACATGGGAATTATCTAGCATGGCAAAAGGACCTTTGATTATGGCACCTTCATGAATTTGGGCATTTTTACCAATATAGATTGGTCCGTCTTCGGCATTTAAAATAGCTGCTTTAATTGAAGCACCTTCTTCTATAAAGATATTTTTTTCTCCATAAACGGAAGTGTGTGGATCATTTACATGCTGAGAATTTCTTCCTGAAGTGATCAATTCAAAATCACTTCTGATCTCAGCTGCATTTTTTTGGAAAATATGCCAGCTTTGTGTGATCATGGTGATGTCACCATCATATTCTGCAGCCTCCTCCAATTTTTGCTTAGGATCAAAAAAACCAATTTCTTCCTCGGTGACAGTAGCAGAAATCAAAATGCCCTCCTTTTTCAAACTGGCGCCCAACTGAATGGCTCTTACTAATTCAGGATTAGGGCAAACTGAGCTATTGATTAAAGTATTTTGAGCTTCTGTTTTTGTAGGATATTTCTCACTTAAAGTGGCCGTGGATATATGCGATAATGAAGCATCTAAATGCTTTTCCCATTTTTCGCGAATAGTTAAGATTCCCACTCGAATTTCTCCAATAGGGCGAGTAAAAGTGAATGGTTTAAGTTGATTTCTAAAATCGGCTTGTTCTATGAGCAAATAGTTCATAGTGCAAAATTACAAGCTTCCTTGAAATATCAGTCAATTAAAATGGGAAATTCGATTACTTGAGAATTTTAATCAAAAAATAAGTCCATAGCTTTAAATCCATTTGCTAATTACTGCTGAACCTAAATGGATTTACTCATTCACAAAATTCTGCAGCAAGGCTCTTACTTCCTCATTATTTTCCACAGCATATTTAGCATAGGAAAATCCACTGCCCACTTTCACGGTTAACGAACTTTTAGGAAGAGCCTCAAAAGTATCTTCATCTGTTCTATCATCTCCGAAAGCCATTACAAAATCAGTTTTCTCTCCCTTCAATCTTTCTACAGCAGCTTTTCCTTTGTTGATTACGGATGGTTTTACTTCCACCACATGATCTCCTTCAATCACATCCAGCCCTTTGTTGGTCATAAAATGCTTGAGGTGGCTTGATAATTCACTAGATCTCAAAGCGCCCAAGCCTTTCTCTACTTTTCTGTAATGCCAAACTAAAGTATGTTCCTTTTCCTCTAAGAATGATCCTGGAGTTCTTTGGATATAAAACTCTAAAATATCTCTCGCCTCATTTTTCCAACTATCCTCTTGCAAATCTCCATTCACTTCCCACTTAGCTCCAGCTCTTTTGGTTTTAATACCATGTTCAGCTATTAAATCAATATTGAATTCATCTAACCACTCTTCTAGTGTAGCAGCTTTTCTTCCGCTAATAACCACTAATTTTGCTTTTACGGCAAGCTGATGAAGAATTTGGGATAGTTCTGCATCTGGCGCACAGTCCTCAGGATTTTCATTAAATGGCATAAGGGTGCCATCATAGTCTAAGAATATAATCGGGTTTTTCGCTTTCTTAAATTCTTTGGTTATGGAATTTTTTAATTCTGGATCTAGTCTTTTTGTCGCCATTGACTGCTGTCTTTCTTTCAGATCTTTCAAATTATTCATAAATAAATCTACCCATTGGAAAATGGTATATTTCTTAACAGTGCCCTGCATGATTTTCATTCTGCGCTTTTGCTCCGCCAAAGGCATTTCTAAGGCTCTTTTGATGGCCTCTACCATCTCATTCTCATCATTAGGATTTACCAATATAGCATCGGAAAGCTCTTTGGAAGCTCCTGCCATTTCGCTGAGGATTAATACGCCATCTTCATTTTCACGGCTGGCAATAAATTCCTTACAAACTAAATTCATTCCATCGCGCTTAGGGGTGATCATAGCGATTTTACACATGCGATAGAAAGCGGATAAATCATCTAATGGAAAGCTCCTATAGTAAAAATGAATTGGGACATAATTGATGGTACCGTATTTACCGTTTACATGCCCCACTAGAAATTCTACCTTTTCTTTAAGCGCTTTATAACTGGCTACTTGATCACGAGATGGAACAACTATCAAGAATAAAGAAACCCGCCCTTGATATTCTGGATATCTCTCCAAAAACTTATCAAAAGCCTTTAGTCTACCTGGTATTCCTTTAGAATAATCCAGTCTATCCATTGAAAGAATTAGCTCTTGTTTGCCTAGAGAATCACGATAGGATATTTCCTTTGCCTTAGCCAATTGACTGGTGGCTGATTCTAAATATTTATCATAATCTATTCCCATTGGAAGTGAATCAGCTTCAACCAATCGGTTTTTAACCAATATTTGATTTCGCTCATAACTATAGCCTGCCAATCGGTGACAACTACTCAAGAAGTGGCGCATATCGTCATAGGTATGAAAACCAATATAATCAGCGCCTAATACTCCATTTAATAACTTTTTTCTCCAAGGTATCATTCTAAACACCTCATAAGAAGGAAAAGGGATATGCTGAAAGAATCCTATAGTTACATTCGGAAATTGCTTTCTCAACATATTGGGCACCAACATCAATTGATAGTCATGTACCCAAATGATATCATCCGGCTCTAACCATTTTGAAATAGCATCGGCAAATTTTCGATTGGCATTATAATAGGCTTCCCATTCTTCATCTTTGAATCGCATATGATGAATGAAATAGTGAAAAGCAGGCCATAAGGTTTGATTGCTAAAGCCTAAATAGAATTCATCTACATCATGCTCCGTGAGAAATACAGGGCGCATGTTATGTTTCATGAGTTCATTTTCTACTTCTTGCTCTTCATCATGCTCAAGTGTGATGCCCGGCCATCCTATCCAAATATTCTTACCTTCTTTGTAAATGGAACCTAAGCCAGTAGCTAAACCTCCTTCACTAGTTTTATATACATTTTTCCCATCTTCTTTTTCAATTCGGATAGGCAGTCGATTCGATACTATGATTGTTTTTGCCATTGTGAAATAGTTTGACATTCAATTTAATCGATAAGCCTTTTAAATCATAAAAGAATAGAAAATGATTTTAAGGAAATTTTAATATTCTTTAGCACAATTACAATAAATGAAATATCACTTCATTAAGAATTTTATCATTTTCATGCTATTTTCATCAAAAGGAGGGTATTTTTTCCTTAAATCAAACCAAGTTCCTGATTTTAGTATGGATTTTTCGTGTGAAAAGGCCATAAATCCAGATTTTCCGTGATAATTCCCACTTCCACTATTTCCCACTCCTCCGAATGGTAATTCAGGATTTGCCAGGTGAACAATGGTATTGTTTATAGCACCGCCTCCAAATCTAACCCTGTCTAAAAAGAATTTTTCTGTTTTGGATTGAGAAGTAAAAAGATAAAAAGCCAAAGGATCAGGATTTTTCCTGATAAGCTCTAGCGCCTCTTCATTTGTTTTGTAGGAAAAAATTGGAAGAATAGGTCCAAAAATTTCTTCTTGAAACATTTTATCATTTTCTGTAATTCCCTCCACTAAAGTCGGCTCAATTTTTCTTTTCTCATCATCGAAAGCTCCCCCAAAAACAATTTTCCCTTCTTTCAGGTAAGATTTCAATGTGTCATACCTTTTTTGATTTACTATTTGAGTCAGATCTTTGCTTTCTGTTGGAGAAATACCATAAAATTCCATGATGGTGGCCCTCAATTCATCCACGAATTCGTCCTTAATTTTTTCATGAACCAGCAAATAATCTGGCGCTACACAAGTTTGCCCCGAGTTAATTAATTTCCCAAATGTGATTCTTCTTGCCGCAACGGTCAAATTCGTTTTTTCATCAATTATAGCTGGCGATTTTCCTCCAAGCTCTAAAGTAACGGGCACTAATTTGGGAGCCGCTAACTGAGCGATTATTCTACCAACAGGCACACTTCCTGTAAAGAAAACATGGTCAAAACGATTGTTTTCCATCAATTCAGGTACCACAACTCGACCTTCTCCCATTACTACAGCTAGGAATTCCTCATTGAAATTTTTACTGATTAATTCATTTATTAAATGAGAAATATGAGGAGTTTCTTCTGGTGGCTTTATTATACAGGTGTTTCCTGCAGAAATAGCTGCTATTACTGGAGCTAGTAACAGCTGGAATGGGTAGTTCCATGGTCCAATAATTAAGGTAACGCCTTTTGGTTCATAAATAATCTTACTTTTAGAAGGAAAATGTACCAGAGAAGTACTCACCTTTTTAGGTTTCATCCACTTTTTAAGGTTTTTGAGTGTAAAATTGATTTCATCATACAAAAACCCTATTTCAGTTACATAACTTTCAAATGGCGGCTTACCAAAATCATTTGCCAAAGCATCCATAATTTGCTGCTCATTTTCCTTAATTAAAGATTTAAGCTTTAGCAATTGCGTTTTTCTAAATTGATAATCCTTTGTTTTTTGAGTAAAGAAAAATTCTTTCTGCGCTTTGAAAATCGCTTTTTGTTTATCTATTGGTGTGTTTTCTATAGTTAGGTTATTATTCATAGTGAGTTAATATCTTAATTACAATTAGAGGAAATATCTTCTTTTATAGCACTACGATTCTTTTAGAAGAATGCATAGCTATCTGAAAATAATATTCTTAAACGGAATTTTATTCCTCAAATAGAATCCAATTTAAAAAGATAAAATCATGAGAAGTAATCTTTTGAAAGAAAAATTCCTGATACATTGAGTGTTTTATAAACTGAGCTTATAATTAACAACAAATTCAAAACTTTTTTAAATTCTGAAAGCTTGATTAACTTATGCTCTTAACTTTGTGATATGAGTATTTCAAAAATTTGTGGATTATTTATAATTTCTTCAATTCTATTTATGGCTTGCGAGTCAGATTATTATCCAAAACCTACAGGATATAACAGAATTGATTTGCCCAATCATCAATATGAAGCTTTACCGGATTCTTTTCCATTTAGCTTTGAATATTCTACTCATGCAAAAATTTTGCCTGATTCCTCTTATATAAGAGAACGCTATTGGTTTGCATTATTTTATCCTGATTTTATAGCTGAAGTTCACATCACATACAAATCATTAAATAACAATCGAGATTCCTTAAGGGCCAATATTGACGATGCCTATAAATTGACTACTAAACATCAAATTAAAGCCAGCTCGATTCAAGAAACTATTATGATTACGCCTAATGGTAAAAAAGTATCATTAGCTGAATTAAAAGGTGATGTACCGAGCCAATTCCAGTTTTATACTACAGATTCTACTACTCACTTTTTGAGAGGGGCTTTATACTTTAGAACAGCTACGGAAAATGATTCCTTAGCTCCTGTAATTGAATATGTGAAAAAAGACATAATCCACAGTTTAAATACTTTAGAGTGGAATTAGAATGGCTTCCTTCTTTAAAACACCAATAGAATTTCTAAAAGGAGTAGGTCCTCAAAAGGCTAGCTTACTCAATAAAGAATTAGGCATTTTTACTTATGCTGATCTTTTACAGCATTATCCTTTTCGTTACGAAGACCGCACAAAATTCTATAAAGTAAGAGAACTTCATCCGGAGATGTCAAATGTTCAGATACAAGGACAAATCCGCTCTAAGCAATTAGTAGGGATAGGAAGAAAACAAAGGTTGGTGGTTCAGTTTGCTGACGAAACAGGAACGGTGGAATTAGTTTGGTTTAAAGGCATAAATTGGATTAGTCCAAAATTAAAGAGCGGAATTGATTATGTGGTTTTTGGTCAACCCACCCGATTTGGCAGCAAAATCAATATAGCCCATCCAGAAATTGAAGTTTTAACCCCTGGATCAGCTCAGAAAGAGTTTTTACAACCTGTTTATTCTACCACTGAAACTTTAAGAAGGAAATTTCTGGATAGTAAAGCCATCTTTAATTTCCAAAAAATTCTCTTGAGAGAAGCCTATAACCGAATTCCTGAAACGCTTCCACAAAGTATCATTCAACAATATAGTTTTTTGGCTAAAAAGGATGCGGTAGTTCAAATTCATGTGCCAAAAAACCAGCAATTGCTGCAGAAAGCTCGCTTCAGAATGAAGTTTGATGAGTTCTTTTTTATGCAGTTGCGTCTGCTAATGCAGAAAAAAATCAGGCTTGAGAAGTTTAAAGGACAAGTCTTGCAAAAAACAGATTTATTGACTGAATTTTATAAATCTCACCTCCCTTTTGACCTGACCGGAGCTCAAAAGAAAGTAATAAAAGAAATTTTTGCTGATTTTAAGAGTGGAAAACAAATGAACCGTCTTTTACAAGGGGATGTGGGAAGTGGGAAGACCATAGTGGCTTTTATTGCTTCACTTATTGCGATTGACAGCGGTACGCAAGTAGCTCTTATGGCACCAACTCAAATTTTAGCGAACCAACATTACGAAGGCTTAAAGGAATTTGCAGATAAAATTGGTGTGAGCATAGCATTGCTTACAGGCTCCACCAAAACCAAAGCAAGAAAAATTATTCATGAGGATTTGAAATCAGGTGAATTGAAAATTCTAGTCGGCACCCATGCACTTTTAGAAGAGGTAGTCCAGTTTCAAAACTTGGGACTAGCTATAGTGGATGAACAACATAGATATGGAGTAGCACAAAGAGCTCGTTTGTGGAAAAAGAATGAAAACTTTATTCCACATGTTTTGATTATGACGGCCACTCCTATCCCAAGAACATTATCTATGTCGGTTTATGGTGATTTGGATATCTCTATAATAGATGAATTACCTGCAGGTAGAAAAGAAATCAAAACCATTCATCAGTATGATGCCAATCGCTTAAAATTAAATGGTTTTATAAAAAAGGAAATAGAAAAAGGCAGGCAGGTTTATGTAGTGTATCCTTTAATTGAAGAATCTGAAAAGTTAGATTTAAAAGATTTAATGGATGGATATGAAAGCATAGCCAGAGCATTCCCAGAATTTCCGATCAGCATTGTGCACGGGAAAATGAAGGCAGCTGACAAAGATTTTGAAATGGCTAGATTTGTGAAAGGAGAAACTAAAATCATGGTAGCTACTACCGTAATCGAAGTGGGTGTAAACGTGCCTAATGCCTCAGTTATGGTTATAGAAAATGCAGAGAGGTTTGGCTTAGCGCAATTACATCAGTTGAGAGGCAGAGTGGGTAGAGGAGCTGAACAATCTTATTGCGTTTTGGTGACTAGTTATAAACTTAGTAAAGAAGCCAGAACAAGAGTGGATACCATGGTGCGCACCACCGATGGATTTGAAATTGCACAAGTGGATATGAATCTTAGAGGTCCAGGAGATATGATGGGAACTCAGCAAAGTGGGCAGCTTGATTTGATGATTGGAGATTTGAGAGAGGATGAACCGATATTATCCATTGCCAGACAAAGTGCACAGGCCGTTATATCTAAAGATCCTGAATTAGAGTCTGATCAAAATAAGCTCATAAAGATTCAGGTAGAGCAGCAGAAAAAGAAAAATGTAAATTGGAGCAGGATTTCTTGATTAATTATAAATTACGAATTTCATAATTAGGAATTGAAAATTGGCACTTAGATACATTATGATTTGAATAATACTTTAAAAATGATGAAAAAGAAAAAAGCCTTTCGAAAGCAATTTCGAAAGGCTTTTTAAATGAATTATTTTAAGAAATCTTATCCTCTTGGATCTAATATTTGATCAATTCTGCTTACTAAATCTTTTAAGTGGTAACGAGACATTTGATCGCCTTGTCTAGCTAATCCTCTATTGATTTCAGCTCTTAAAGTAACCAGATTGCCTCTTGAAAGCGAAGGTATATCGGTTGTTCGAATATCATTATCTTCAATATTCACTAAATCACCTAATTGCTCAACAAAAGCCTTTTGCAAGTTTCTTCTATAAGTATCAATGCTTCTACCAGTTCTCAATTCAGAGAAAATACCCGTACGCAAATCACTCATCATTTGAGTGGCTTTGTAAGCATCATTTCCATTTAAAGATTCATTTTCTAAAACTCGTTTTACACGATCAGCACTAAAAAGACTTCCAAGTGTTCTAGTCTGCAGTGCTTTGATTCTATCTGTAATTCCAGAAGATTCTATTCTACCTAAAATTTCAGCATCAATCAACCATTCTGGAGTTTCGAATAATTGTTCGTTTAAAAATGCAATAGCTCTTGTTTGCTTATCTTTTGAAGCATGAGTATAAATAGCACCTTCTTGATCAGATGTTTTAAAGTACTCGCTTATGCCACCTACATTTCCAGTAACATGTCCCATATAACGATTATATTGACCTATTACATTTCCGTATAATTCAGAAAGCTCATCATAGTTTTCACCTTCTTCAGAACTCCATTCAATTAATCTTTCAGCAATTCTTTTTAAGTTTTTAATACCCAATGCAGAAGCAATCATAGAATCATCTCCAATGTCTTCTGTTTGAGCAGTATGATCTACTACGCCTCTTTGTTGACGACCAAAACGGTAAGCCGGGTCATCTGCTTTTTCTAAAATCCATCCGTTAAGAATAGACTCTTCTTCTTCAGCAGTATCAATATTAGGAATAGCTCTATATCCATATTCTATTGCCCATTTGTCATATTCCCCTACCATTGGAAAGAAGTTCTCAACATTATCTTCCGGCTGAGCTACATAATTAAATCGAGCATAATCCATTATAGAAGGTGCTACACCATGAGTTTCCATGAATTTAGCTGATCTTAATGAATCCACAGGATATGCAACACTTGATCCCATATTATGTGGTAATCCTAAAGTATGACCTACTTCATGCGCAGCTACAAATCGGATTAATTCACCCATTAATTCCTCTTCAAATTTCACTTTTTGTGCTTCAGGATTAACGGCAGCAGTTTGGATAAAATACCAGTTTCTCAATAAGTTCATCACATTATGATACCATAAAATATCACTTTCTAAAATTTCACCAGTTCTTGGATCGTGTACGTGTGGTCCTTGTGCATTTTGAATATCAGTAGCGATATATCTTATAACAGAATATCTCACGTCCTCTGGACTCCAGTCAGGATCTTCTTCTTTGGTTGGTGCATCTTTAGCCACAATAGCGTTTTTAAAACCAGCCGCCTCAAAAGCAGGTTGCCAATCTTCAATTCCTTTTTTGATGAATTCTCTCCATTCTAATGGAGTAGCCGGATCAATATAATATTCAATTGGCTTTACAGGTTCAACCAATTCACCTTTATTGTAAGCTTCCCAATCAGATGGTTCTAATCTCCATCTTGTGATAAAACGATTGTCGTCTGCTTTATGAGAATCTTTAGAATAATCTAATTGACGAATAGAAAAATAACCAACTCTATCGTCAAAGTTTCTAGGAACCATTGGATTTTCAGGCAACAAAATCATCGATTGATTCATTTCAATAGATAAAGCTCCAGTTAATTGATTATCTGGAATCTCACTTCCTTTATAAGTTAAAATGTGTCTGATCTCTACGTTTTCCGGAAAGGCTTTTCCATGAACGATTACCGACCTGCTTTTATCAACAGTCGAAATTTTGAATGCCTTTCTTTGGTAATCGTAAAGCGCACCGATCATAGGAACATCAGAAGTAAAGAAATCCTCAACATCTATCACATAAGAAGATGAATCTTTACCTAATGCTTCAATTTTGAAAGTATGAACAATAGGTTCGAAGTTATTATTTTTTACAGATTCATAGATTGGGTCTTCTTCATTGGCCACAGAATTGTATGATACAGAACGCAACAACAATTGATTATTTTTCTTTTGAAATCGAATCACTTGCTGTGGTCGTGATTTCATACCTGCACCACCAAAATTCAGCCCTTTAACGTGACCTGAAATCCTTGAAACAATCAAAATCTCTCTTTCCAATAAATCCTCTGGAATTTCGAAGTAGTATTTATCATCTACTTTATGGAAAGTAAATAAACCCTCATCAGATTCTGCATCTGAGGTAATTACCTTTGAGTAGGGTTGGTATTTTGATTTTGATTTACTCTCTTTTTTGGGTTCATCTTTTTTCTTTTTGCCAAACAGCTGGGCCTGACTTTCTGATGCAGAAAGACCTATAAAAGCTATTAAAGCTAAACTTAATATTATTTTTTTCATTGTATATACATTTAATTTCCTGCTAATTTAACATTACAGGCTTATTAAGTTTACAATTTTCAACTCTTTTCCATGAGTGGAAAGATCAGAGATATTAATGGAAAAAGTAAAGCCGTGAATTGTAAATTGACTTTAGATTATAAAATTTTAGTATCGGACTTAACCGAAAGATAAAAATGCTTTGTTATAATTGAATTAAACCTTAGCTTTGCACCCTGAAAGAAGAGAGCAATTTTATTTTACAATAATTATTAAATCATGGCAAATATTGGTAGGATTACCCAAGTAATTGGCCCGGTAGTGGATGTGAGCTTTGAAGCAGAAGGCGCGAAATTACCTAACATCTTTGATGCATTTACAGTAAAAAAATCTGACGGTTCTGTAATCGTTTTAGAATGTCAGCAACATTTAGGTGAGGACAGGGTAAGAACCATCGCAATGGATGGTACTGAAGGTTTGACTAGAGGTATGGAAGTTATAGATACTGAAACTCCAATCTCAATGCCAACTGGTGAGGACATTAAAGGAAGATTATTTAATGTAATTGGTGATGCTATTGATGGCATTGAGCAGCCGGAAGGTAAAACTAAATTACCTATCCACAGGGATGCACCAAGATTTGAAGATTTATCGACTTCTTCTGAAGTTTTATATACAGGAATTAAAGTTATCGACTTAATTGAGCCTTACTCAAAAGGGGGTAAAATTGGTTTGTTCGGTGGTGCCGGTGTTGGTAAAACCGTATTGATCCAGGAGTTGATTAATAATATTGCAAAAGGACATGGTGGTTTGTCTGTATTTGCCGGTGTGGGTGAAAGAACTCGTGAAGGTAATGACTTGCTTAGAGAGATGTTGGAATCAGGTATTGTAAAATATGGTGACGAATTCATGCACTCTATGGAAGAAGGCAAATGGGACCTTTCTAAAGTAGACAAAGAAGCTTTAAAAGAATCTAAAGCTACTTTCGTCTTTGGTCAGATGAATGAGCCTCCAGGTGCTCGTGCTCGAGTTGCTTTGTCTGGTTTGACATTAGCTGAATATTACCGTGATGGTGATAAAGACAGTAATGAAACTGGTAAAGATATCCTTTTCTTTATTGATAACATTTTCCGTTTCACTCAGGCAGGTTCTGAGGTTTCTGCCCTTTTGGGTAGGATGCCATCTGCTGTGGGTTATCAGCCTACTTTGGCAACTGAAATGGGTGCTATGCAGGAAAGAATTACTTCTACAAAAAATGGATCAATTACTTCCGTTCAGGCCGTTTACGTTCCTGCGGATGATTTAACTGACCCTGCTCCTGCAACTACTTTCTCTCACTTGGATGCTACTACAGTATTATCTCGTAAGATTGCTGAGTTAGGTATCTATCCTGCAGTGGATCCTTTGGATTCAACTTCTAGAATTTTGGAAAGAAGTATCGTAGGTGATGAGCATTATGATTGTGCACAAAGAGTAAAAGAGATTTTACAGCGTTACAAAGAACTTCAAGATATTATCGCCATCTTAGGTATGGACGAATTATCTGAAGAAGATAGACAAACAGTTTATAGAGCAAGAAGAGTACAAAGATTCTTGTCTCAGCCATTCCACGTTGCAGAGCAGTTTACTGGTTTGAAAGGGGTATTGGTTGATATCAAAGAAACAATCAAAGGTTTCAATATGATTATGGATGGTGAATTAGATCACCTTCCGGAAGCAGCTTTCAACTTGAAAGGTACTATTGAAGAAGCCATTGAGGCAGGAGAGAAAATGTTAGCAGAAGCTTAAAATTAAAATCATGCTTTTAGAAATCATTACACCGGAAAAAAATGTGTTTAAAGGAAATGTAGATTCTGCTACTTTTCCGGGAAGCAATGGTTCTTTTCAGGTTTTGAATAACCACGCTCCGCTAATCAGTTCATTGGACAAAGGAGATTTAAAATTTTCTGACGGTAAGAAAGTAACCACCATTGTTGTTGATGGCGGTGTGGTAGAAGTTTTAAATAATAATATTACTGTTCTAGCTGAAAAGGTTATTGAGGAGTAGTTTAGTTAAATATTTATAAAAGTTAAGCCGATTTACTCAAATGTAAATCGGCTTTTTTCGTTTTAGCTCTGCCAGAATTTCTAAATTCTTATTCCCAACTATATCTTGTAAATTGCGAATAAATCTGAAACTAGTAAAAAAGTAAAGGCCTTAGATCTGGAAATTATTTTAAACCTGAAATAGTAAGAGATAATGTCTAAAAATCAAATTTATATACGTGAAAACATATTTTAGAGTACTTTCATATGCAAAGCCATTAGGATGGTTAGCTCCTCAATATTTGGTTTACGCTTTGCTTCAAACCATTTTTAGTGTTATCACATTAGGTATTTTAACACCTATCTTGAATGTGCTTTTTAAGGTTGAAACTGAAAAGAGTGAAATCCCTGAAACGCTTCCTGATTTCTATCTTGATGTTCAGTATTTCAAAGATGTTTTCGATTTTTATTTTCTAGAAATTGTTCAGGAAGATAGATTTTTAGCACTTCAGTTTGTTTGTATCATTTTAATAGGGAGTATATTCTTGTCCAATGTATTCAAATATTTGTTAGCAGTAATTTCAGCTATTGTCCGTGCTAATGTGATTTCTAATCTTAGAAATTCTTTATTTAACCGATTGATAAATATGCATATCGGCTATTATACTGAAGAAAGAAAAGGAAATATTATGTCAAAAGTAATGGCAGATGTGCAAGAAGTGGAAAATACAGTTGTAAATAGCTTAAAAGCTTTAATAAAGGAGCCTTTAATGTTAATAGGTTATTTTGTTGCTCTGTTTTTTATATCTGCCAGACTAACCGGTATTACCCTAATAATTTTGCCAATATCAGGTTTTATTATCTCTTACATTGCAATTTCAATTAAAAAGAGAGCTATTAAAAGCCAGGAAACTATTGGCAATATTTCGAATATTTTGGAAGAGACTTTAGGTGGTATGAGAATCATAAAGGCCTTTAATGCAATATCTTTTTCTAAAAAACGATTTGAGAAAGAAGTGGATGTATACGCTAAAGTGAATGTTAGCATGCAAAAAAGGCAAGCGCTTTCAAGCCCTACTTCGGAATTTCTTGGAGTATTTGTAGTAGTTGGCGTTTTATTGATAGGAGGTGCTATGATTCTTGAAGGCGAATCCGAATTAAGTGCTGGGAGTTTCATTACTTTTATCGCTATTTATTCGCAATTGTTGGTACCCGCAAAGGCCCTTTCTACGGCCTTTAGTAATGTACAAAGAGGCTTGGCATCAGCAGAAAGGATATTTGGAATAATAGACTTAGAGCCTGCTATAAAGGATAAAAGTACGGCTAAGAAGTTAGAGGAATTTAAAAGTGAATTAAGCTTTAAGAATGTTTCCTTTGCTTACGGTGAAGAGAAAGTATTGAAAAATATCAATATCAATATTAAAAAAGGAGAGACGATTGCATTGGTAGGTCCTTCAGGAGGAGGGAAATCAACCTTAGCAGATTTAATTCCTCGTTTTTATGATCCAGTTGAGGGTGAAGTGCAAATTGATGGAGTTTCTTTAAAAGACTTAACAGTTGAAAGCTTGAGGGCAAAAATGGGAATCGTTAGTCAGGAGTCTATTTTATTCAATGATACAATTTTCAACAATATAGCATTTGGTAAACCTGAATGCACATTAGAGGAAGTAATGCAAGCAGCTAAAGTAGCCAACGCACATGAGTTTATTTCACAAATGGAAGGTGGATATGATGCAAAGATTGGAGAGCGTGGGACCAAGCTTTCCGGTGGACAAAGACAAAGGATTAGCATTGCAAGAGCTATTTTGAAAAACCCTGACATTTTAATTTTAGATGAGGCCACGTCAGCTTTGGATTCTGAGTCTGAAAAATTGGTTCAAGACGCATTGACTAACTTAATGAAAAATAGGACTTCTATTGTGATTGCTCATCGATTAAGTACCATTCAAGAGGCTGATAAAATTTATGTGATGCAAGACGGTGAAATCATTGAAGAAGGTAAACATGAGAGCTTGATGGCAAAAGGTGGAGTTTATAAAAAACTTATTGAAATTCAGTCTGTTTCTTAAGTTGAAATAAATTAAAAATCATCGAAAGTAAATCGAATTGGTGGTTCTTAACGTACTTGACAATACTAGTTATTAAATAATTTCTATATTTGTTTATATTCATAATCAAAACCATCACAACTCCATTTTTATGAAGACTTTTAAAACTATTGTTTTTGTGGCGCTTCTCATCTTTCATATAGCCACAGTTGTTATTATATCGATAGGGAAAAACGACCTTAATTTCCTATTTGATTTGTTTAAACAAATGGATCTTGTTCAATACAGTGCCATTTCTGGATTGGTACTTTTCCTGATAGTTGTTTTTCTATTTAAACAAGAAGAAAAAGCGAAAGCTAAGTTGATTGAAAAACATGAACATGAGATCAACCAGTTTAAAGCCAGGCTTTATGATAAAAAGGAATCCGAAAGCGCTATAACTTCTGAAAAGTCTCAGACTTCTGATGAAAAAGAAGAAAGTCCTAAAAAAGAAGCCCCAGAAAAAGATTCAACCAAAACTGACGATACTAATCCCCAATCCTAAAAAAGTTAAATGATTAACCTTATTAAAAATGAACTGAATTCAGCTAGAAAGACGCTGGATAATTTTTTAAACCAACCCGAGCAGTTAGCTAATATTGAAGCTGCAGTCGAAATCATGGTCGATTCTTTCAATAAGGAAGGAAAAGTAATGAGCTGTGGAAATGGAGGTTCTCATTGTGATGCCATGCATTTTGCTGAAGAATTAAGCGGTAAATTTAGGGAAGCTCGCCCAGCTATAGCCGCTATGGCACTTGCCGACATCAGTCATACCACTTGTGTAGGCAATGATTATGGATTCGATTTTATTTTTAGCAGAGCAATTGAGGCTTTAGGAAGAAAGGATGATGTTTTGCTTGCCATTAGCACTAGCGGAAATTCAAAGAATATCTTAGAAGCCTGTAAAGCAGCCAAAGCCAAAGGAATGAAAATCATTGCACTTACAGGAAAAAGTGGAGGCAAATTAGCGCAAGTATGCGATGTGGAAATCCGAGTTCCTCATGATGGATATGCCGACAGAATTCAGGAAATCCACATCAAAATTATTCACATTTTTATTTTACTGATTGAAAAAAGATTAGGGTATGCTAGCTAAATCTTATGGAAGTTCAGTTTTCGGAGTAGATGCCAACGTAATCACCATAGAAGTTAATGTAAGCCAAGGCATGAAATTTTATATGGTAGGCTTGCCCGATAATGCCATTAAAGAGAGTGAACACCGCATTGATGCTGCAATAAAATATAGTGGTTATAGAATGCCTCGTCAAAAGGTAGTAGTTAATTTAGCTCCTGCCGATGTCAAAAAGGAAGGTTCTGCCTACGATTTGCCAATTGCTTTGGGTATTTTAAAAGGTTCGGAACAGATTTTCACAGAGGAATTGGAGAATTATATGATTATGGGTGAATTGGCACTGGATGGCACGCTCAGACCCATAAAAGGTGTTTTACCCATTGCTATAGAAGCCAGAAAGAAAGGCTTTAAAGGTTTTATTCTTCCGCAAGAGAATGCTGCAGAAGCTGCTATCGTTAATAATTTAGATGTAATTGGAGTCTCAAATTTGAATGATGCTATAGGAGTTTTGGAAGGCACATCTGACATCAAACCAGTGGAAATGGATACTCGTGATATCTTTTTCACAAATATAAATGATTATGAAGCTGATTTTGCTGATGTGCAAGGGCAGGAAAATATTAAAAGAGCCTTGGAAATTGCAGCTGCTGGTGGACATAATGTGATTATGGTGGGGCCTCCAGGAGCTGGTAAAACCATGTTAGCTAAAAGATTTCCTTCAATTTTACCTCCATTAAGCTTAACTGAAGCTTTAGAAACCACAAAAATTCATTCAGTTGCTGGGAGATTAGGAGCCAATGCTTCTTTGATTGCCACAAGACCATATCGAGCTCCTCACCATACTATTTCAGATGTTGCCTTAGTGGGCGGAGGTGGAATTCCACAGCCAGGTGAAATATCCTTAGCAAATAATGGAGTATTGTTTTTAGATGAACTTCCAGAATTTAAAAGGACAGTTTTGGAAGTGATGCGTCAACCATTAGAGGAAAGAAGAGTGACCATTTCCAGAGCAAAAGTTTCAGTAGAATTCCCTGCTAATTTTATGTTGTTAGCCAGCATGAATCCATGTCCATGTGGCTATTATAACCATCCTGAAAAAGAATGTGTTTGTCCTCCTGGCTCTGTAAAGCGTTATTTGAACAAAGTTAGCGGGCCACTTTTAGATAGAATTGATTTACACGTGGAGGTTACACCTGTTTCGTTCGATCAGATGACAGCAGACCGCAAAGCAGAAAGTAGTGAGACCATTAGAAAAAGAGTAATTGCGGCAAAAGAAATACAAGAAAAGCGGTTTGAAGGCTTAGAAGATGTTCATTCCAATGCTTTGATGCCATCTCAAATGGTTAAAGAAGTTTGCGAAATAAATGCGGCTGGAAAAGCGTTATTAAAGAATGCTATGGAAAAATTAGGGCTTTCAGCTAGGGCTTATGATAGAATTATGAAAGTTTCTCGTACCATAGCTGATTTAGCAGGAAGTGAAGATATTAAAATTGAACATTTGGCGGAAGCTATACAATACAGAAGTTTAGATAGAGAAGAATGGGCAGGTTGAAGATATTTTTTATAACAATTATTTTGTTGTATTTAAATTTTAATGGGTTATCTCAAGAACTCATCTATGATGTCACTATTGAGGGGCGGCCAGTAGGTAATATGCTGGTAACTAAAAAACCACTAGATAGTGGAATGGTGTATTATTCTGCTGTGATGGATTTAGAATATAAACTTTTCAGGCCAACACAAATGGTGCAATTGTATGAGGCTATTTATCAAAACGATACCTTGAAGCAAGCTTATTTTGTAGATAAAAGGAATGGAGAGATAGTGAAGGAAGCTAAAATGGAGCAATTGCTTGGTAAGGAATATTACCGAACCACTATGGATACAACGAAAGCCTGGCACGAAAAACCAGTCTTGAAAAGTTTGGTAAAACTTTATTTCAATCAGCCTCAGAAAAGAGATTCAGTATTTTTAGAAAGCACTCATAGGTACAATAAAATAGCAAAACTTCCCGAAGAAAATCGGTTTATGATATTGAATGAGGAAGGTGAGAAGTCTATTTTCGAATACAATGAAAGTGGAATTTGTATTCAGCGCAATTTCAATCTTGGTGCTGTGGAATATGTTCTGAAACTAAATGATAGGGAAGAGTAAGTTAGAGATTAATCGTTAATTTATTGATGGATATACTACAATTTTATGTTCAAAAGGCCCTCTAACTTTTTCAATAATCCCACGGTTTAAATTTTGCTTAAAATAATTACCCTATCTCTTGCTTTTTGGTTAATTATCGATTGAATATAAAAAAATATACCACCCTCTTTTTACCAATGTATTTAATAATTTTACAAAAAAACCTGTGGAGATTGTTCCACAGGTTTGACAACTTAAATTTTAAAACTTATATCCTAATTAAGGAGGTACTAAAGATTTATTGAATTTATTCTGCTTCAGTCAAAGGAACAGGAAACTGATTGAAAACCTGATCACCTTCTCTGTCAATAGGTAAATTATTAGCATTTAATAGGCCATATCTTCTTAAGTCTACCATTGCATGACCTTCGCACCATAATGAATATTGTCTTTGGATCAATAATTCATCTGTAACCGCTGCTTCAGTTTGTGCACCACTATATGGCTCTAAGCCAGCATAATTTCTGATAATATCCAAATCAGCTATGGCTCCAACAAGATCATCACTTTGTAACTTAGCTTCTGCAGATATTAAAACTAATTCCTCATTTCTAATAATATCTACTGGAGAAGTAGGACCAGCATACAAGGCTGTTTCATATTGACCATTCAATCCATCCTGAGAAGAGGCATTTTCTCTTTCTGCCATTTTTCTAGCTATTCTTAAATCACCTTCTTCTGCATTTTCTATGAATCTATCATGTACAACTATCATATCTCCATTATTCCCAGGGATTTTAAATAAACCATTTAACTGATCACCTGAAGCTGTAGAAAAGCTATGTTTTGGCCCAATTGTCAAATCACCATTAGGATCATAAAATGAATCAGCAAGAAATCCTGCTACTGAGCTCCACTCTTCCCTATAGATGGCTACTCTCGCAGCTAAAGCTCTATTAAATTGAGCAAAAGTTTCAGGGGTATCAAATCCTTCAAAACCAGATGAAAGATTAAAAGGAAATTCAGTACCTGCATTACCTAGCTGCGTATTGGCAGAGTTAAGTAAATCAGCAATATGAGTTAATGCAGCTTCTTTGCTCACAAAAGGGCCTAAATTATCAGGGTCTGCAACATCAATTCGGATACCATTTTCATCCAGCATATTTAACACTCTTAATTCTTGTAAAGCAATAACAGTATTTGCAAAACCTCTATAACCATTTTTCTCTTGATCAGATACAAATTCTGTATTATCCAATGCATTCAATAGAATATTGGCATTCTTAACATTGGTATAACTTCCATTATAAGGCCCATTTAAATAGAAAACATTATTATCTAATTGGCCACCATTTTTACCTAATAAGTCCTCGGTATTTCTTGGATCTGCATTAAATAAATATAATTCTCTTGCAATTGTACCTGTGGAGGTTACATATAATGTTAATCCATTACGCATACCTGATTCCATTCCAACCACAATATTATTCAACTCATTTACTGTTGCATCTTGATTGTATTGCTGCAAATTAGGATTATTTGGATCTACTTGATCTTCAAATTCACATGAGTAGAAGAACAGCATAGAAAATGTTATTAATCCTGAAGCTATTGATTTTATATTAATATTTTTCATGATGTTTTGATTTAAAATTCTAAGGCTACGTGAAAATATATTTGCTTAGTTGAAGGAAAAGGATTTACATCCAAGCCAGTTGAAAGCCCAGTTCCGCCTTTAGCAGACACCTCAGGGTCATAACCTGTATATGGAGTAATTGTCCAAAGATTTCTACCAGATGCACCAATTTTAATCTTGTTAACTGCACCATTGAACAAACCAACTGCAGACTCTGGCAATCGATAATATAATGCTATTTCCCTTAGTCTCATATAAGATGCATCCTCTATAAATCTGTCTGTATTAGGATTAGAGGTTCTCTCAATACCTGAAGGATCATCTAAATCACCAGTTAAGCCTGCTAAATCTGTTAAGAAAGTGGTTAAGTTTAAGTTGTTACCACCTTGCTTTACATGAATTAGGAAGCTAAAATCAAAATTCTTGAATATTGTGAAATTATTTAAGAATGAAGTCTGAAAATCAGGCTCTGCATCTCCTACTGTTACAACCTCACCGTCAATAGTACCTTTTAACTGAGTAACTGGTTCTCCTTCTTCAATAAAAGCTGTTCCTAAACCCAATCCGAAACCTGATCCTGCAGGTGCAAATGGCGGAACATCTAGCCTAGTAATTTCCGATCTATTCAACCAGAAGTTAGTAGTGGAAGTCCATACAAAATTCTCATTTTGAACAGGGCTTGCATTTAAAGCTAGTTCCAATCCCTGATTTTGTAAATCTGCAAGGTTCGTTACCTCTAGACCAAATCCTGTTGAAGGCTGCAAGGCTCTCTGAAGAATTAAATCATTTATGTTTCGATTGTAATAAGTAGCAGTAAATGATAGTTTGTTTTCTAATAATGTAACATCAATACCCGTTTCAAATTCAGAAGCCGTTTCAGGAATTAAATTTTCACTTCCTCTCAGTCCTCCAACAGAAACTCCTGGGGAGCCACCGATATTAACGGCTTGGAAACTTGTGTACAATGAACCAAAAGTTGCGCTAGATCCTGTTTCACCATAAGCGGCTCTTAATTTGAATTGATTGAATAAATCTAAGTTCCAAAAGTCGAAATTAGCTAGGTTTAAAGCAACAGAAGCCTTTGGGAAGTAATAGAATTGATTTTGATCGGCATTCAATGTTGATTTATCAGCTCTGATACCTAATGTACCAATAATTTTATCTTCATAATTGACCTCTTGCTGAGCAAAATAACCAAATTCCTTAACGTTTTCTAATGTTTGATCAAACTCCTGGGTACCAGATTGACCTAAAGTAGTCTGTCCTGGAATCAATTGTGTAGCTTGGTTATATACCAAATCTCTGTCAAAAGTGATATAAGTATACCCAACCTGAGATGTTAATTGAATTGAGCCCCCACTCAAATAATTATCCCACACCAAAAACCCTTGATTATTGGTATTGAATATACTGTTTTTACCAACACCAATAAATCCGTTTTGCAAGCCTCTTTGAGCTTGATGGTACTCTGGCACATAAACATAGGTGTCTAAGCTGTAACTATCAAAACCACCATTCCACTTGAATTTCAAGAAAGACTGATCAGTTTCATATAAATTTATATCAATACTTGCACCTTGTATATAACGATTGATCACCTCATCGTTTAAAGCTTGATCTCTAACTAACAGCATATTACCTGCTGCATTTGGGTTATCGGGATAGTTACCAAATTCATCAGGGTAAAGATTAGCCCACGGTCTTGTGAAAGCCATATTATAACCCACACTTAACCCACCTTCATTTTCATTACCAGTAAAACCCCTTTGGGTCGTTGAATTGACAAAATTACTAGAGGTAGTAAATTTAATTCTATCATTTAATTGATGATCAATATTTGCACGAATACTTGCTCTAGTATATCCTGTGTTTTTAATAATACCTTCTTCATCTCTCAATGACGCCCCAACATAGAATTTAGTGTTTTCACTACCACCAGTTGCACTAATTTTAGTGTCAGTGATAAGACCAGTTTCACCATAAATTTCTTCTTCGTAATCAACTAGTCCTCGGCCATTTACTGCGGCATTATAACGTGTTACTTCGTCAGGACCATATACTTCTGCCACCAAAGCAGGAGTCCAATCTCTTTGGCCAATACCTACTTTTCTCTGAATAGTACTGAAACCGACATCTTGAGTGAGATTCACTCTTGTTTCCCCTCTTTTACCACGCTTAGTAGTAATAATAACTACACCCGCATTAGCGCGTGCTCCATAAATAGCTGCTGCTGAAGGTCCTTTTAATACCTCAATATTTTCAATATCACTAGGGGCTAAATCTGCAATTCTGTTAGAGGCATTTTCCTCATTTCCTGAATTGGCACCAGATGCATTTCTTAGCCCACTTGGGATTTCTGCATTACTTACATAAACTCCATCAATAATGAATAATGGTTGATTGTTTCCTGTTATGGATGTAACTCCTCTTAACCTCATAGCAACTCCTCCACCTGGAGCCCCTGAACTTGAAGTTATGTTTACCCCAGTAACTTTACCATATAATGCATTGTCCATTGTAGGTTGATTAGTCATTCCTGTTAACTCTTCGGAAGAAACAGTAGCTACTGCATTTCCCAAGTTTGATCTTTTCACACTAGAGGCTAATCCTGAGACTACCACTTCATTTAATTTTGTAATGTCCTCCTCAAGATTAATAGTTAAATCCTCGGTTTGATCTGGGTTGACGGCTATTTCTTTTTCGGCATAACCTATAAATGAAATTACCAATAATTCTGGTTTTGAAATCGTAATTTTGAATTTTCCGTCTAAGTCAGTAGTGACACCAGACGAAGAACCCTTTTTCACTACTGTAGCTCCAATTAATGGCAATCCATCACTGGCACTTAATACCTGTCCCTCTATAACTCGATCTTGAGCGTATGAATACGTTCCTATCAAGATTAGAATAATCATTAAAAGATACTTGTTTTTCATATATTTTATATTTTGGTTTTTTGTTAATATCAGAAATTAAATTAATTTATTTCAAGATTGAACCAAATATATTATCTAATTGTTAGAAAATTTGTATATTTTCTTTGTAAATGTAAACAAATGTATTGATGACGAATTAATGCAAGTTATCTTTGAATAATCTGATTTTTAATCAAAACTATCATTTTTACTAATGATTTGTTTGATTTCTTTAACTGTTGCCCTTGCAGATCTCCCAACCCCAATCAAAGTAGCAGAAGCAAAACCTGTCCAGCCACCATATCCCACTATCCAAAGATTCTCTTCTTCAACAGAGCGAGTTCCTTCAGTTTTAATTTTTCCTCTTTCATCTGTGGAAACAATATTTTTTAGATGGTTTGTGGCGAAACTAAAACCAGTGCACCAAATCACAGCATCAAATGATTGTTCTTCTCCATTTTCCCAGATTACTCCCGATTCAGTGAATGCTTTAAATCGACCTTTTGAGTGTAAAACATCTCTGTTTCGGGCTTCTTTTACTGAAGGCACCATCACAATATTACCTAAATTGTATTTGGAAGCATCAAATTTTTCACCCTTCTTTTCAGCATAATATTTGGCAGAAGCTTGGTCAAACAAAACCCTTCCGTCCACATCATCAGGCAAAAATTCAGGAGCTTTGCGTGTTGTCCAAACGGTTTCAGCAAGCTTGGAAACTTCAGCCAAAATTTGAGCTCCAGAATTTCCTTCTCCCACTATCAATACTTTTTGATCAGTAAAGTCTTCTGGCTTTTGATAATATGCAGAATGCAATTGCTTTCCTTTGAATTTATCATTTCCAAGAATATCAGGAATAAAAGGTTTACCCCAAGTACCTGTGGCAGAAATTATAGTTTTGCTGTAGAAAGTTGATTTGTCAGTTATAATTTTAAAGTAATCCGCTTCTTTTTCAACATCTTTTACTTCAACAGGTCTTTCAACAGGCAATTTGTAGCGCTTCTCATATTGGCACACATAATCTATTACCTCCTCTCTTGTTGGAAATTCATTTTCAGATTTGGGCATCAACCAACCTGGCAAGGAACTATGTTCTGCTGGAGAAAAGAGTGTTAAAGATTTCCATCCATGTTGCCAGGCACCTCCACAATTTTCCTGATTATCTAGAATTAAATATTCCAAATCAGTTCTGCGGAGATAGTAGCCACAAGCAAGAGCGCTTTGACCTCCTCCTATAATGATAACATCATATATTTTTTGTTCTAGCATAAATTAAGTCTATGTGTTCGAAAACAATAGTTGACTGTTGCACCTAAAAGCTGGTGCACGCGTGTCGCGTTGCATAGTGTCTTCTAGACACACCTAATACTTCCATTTATTAGCCAAAGCTACCAAAGAAAGCATAACCGGAACTTCCACCAATACTCCCACAACTGTCACCAAAGCAGCCGGACTTTGCAGACCGAACAAAGCTATGGCCACTGCCACCGCCAGTTCAAAGAAATTACTGGCACCAATCATGGCAGCAGGGGAACATACTGCATGTGAAAGCTTTAACTTCCTTCCAGCAAACCAGGCTATAAAAAATATAAAATAGGTTTGAAGAATAAGTGGAACGGCAATCAATAAGATAATAATCGGATTATCTAAGATATTAGGACCTTGGAAAGCAAACAAGAGGATTAAAGTCAACAATAAAGCTATAATGCTAACAGGTTTGAATTTTGGTAAAAATACTTCCTGAAACCATTTTTCGCCTTTTTGAACTACTAAAATTTTATTAGTAATCACGCCAGCCACTAAAGGTATTACTACGAAAATAATGATGCTTGCCGCTAGTGTTCCATATGGAATTGTAATGTCAGTTATACCCAAAAGAAAGCCAACCAATGGAATAAATGCCACTAAAATAATCAGGTCATTAACGGAAACCTGCACTAAGGTATAATTAGGATCACCGTCCGTTAAATAAGACCAAACAAAAACCATAGCCGTACAAGGTGCGGCTCCTAATAAAATAGCTCCTGCTATATATTCCCCTGCCATTGCAGGGTCAATAAAAGCGGAATATAAATGCTCAAAGAAAATCCAAGCAAAAAATGCCATAGTGAAAGGTTTAATGAGCCAATTGATAACAACTGTCATAATTAAGCCTTTGGGAGCTCTCCCAACTCCTTTGATGCTGGAAAAATCGATTTGAAGCATCATAGGATAAATCATCATCCAAATTAAAATGGCAATTGGTAGATTGACATTATAAATTTCCATATCACTCAAAAAGGAAATGTCATCGCCAGCTAAATATCCAATTAGGATTCCTACTCCTATGCATAAGGCGACCCAAACGCTTAAATACCGTTCAAAAAATGCCATTTTCTTCTTTCCTGTAGCTTCACTCATGACTTTTTAATTTTTGAGAACACGTAGAATAATTCTGTGGCAATTTGACGACTTCTTTCTTCATATTTACTTTTTTGAAGTGGACTATCATCAAAAGCTTTTGGGTCTTCATAATTAAGGGGAATTCTTTTTTCAGTTCCCGGAATAAAAGGGCAATTTTCATCTGCATCTGAGCAAGTCATCAAAGCTGCAAAACCAATGGATGGATTAAAAGTATGATCATAAGTCTTGGAAAAAGCAATTATAGGATGCCATTCTAAGCTATGTTTAATGGCAAATATCGGATTATCTTCTTTTGAAAGTTGAACGGTTTCAAAACCAGCTTCCTCCAAAACATTTATTATCATTGGATATACTGCAGTTGCAGCTGTTCCTCCAGAGTAGCAAGTAACTTGATTAAATTGAAAATACTCTGCCAGAGCCTGGGCCCAAATTTGGGAAAGATGGCTTCTGCGAGAATTGTGAGTACAAATAAAATTCAGTGAAATATTACCTCCCGAATTGATTTTCTCCTGTAAATATTCAATAAAAGGGTTTAATACTTCCTTTCTATTGACAGGGATTGATTCCAAATTTAGTTTTTCAATGTACTTTGTGAGTTTCTGGAACATTTTAGTAGTTGGTTAGGCTAAAAAACTAATTATCTTAAACTTGTTAGGTTTTGAATCGATTTTTAAATGGTTGGTGTGCCACCAACCATGGACTCTACCCCGGTCGGGGTGCCACCGACCGAAAGCACTGATTAATAATTCAAGTAAACCTGATAGGTTTATTAAGTTTTTAACAACACCCTCCACCTGGTTCACATGCGTTTGCACCTGAACCCGATATATCTGCTAATTGCATTTTTGGTTTTGATTCAGGAATTCCACATTTATCCTTGGCTAAACAGTCTGTTTGGGTATTTAACAGTACAAAGTAATCTTCCTCGAAATCCAAATGATATTTACCGATAGTGCTACCTTGATATTCAACTTCAACTTCTAAATTATCCTCGATTTCTAATTTTTCTTCAGATAAGCTAATGATATCATGTAGTTTTTTAGCTCCCAACCTGTGATCGTAATCGCCAGCTTCCCATAACTGGAAATTCACAGTCTTTTCATTTCGCATGGTACCACCACAATCAATAAAATTGCGGGTAATGATACCCACTTCTGTAATATGAAAATGTTGAGGCACAAATTTACCATCTGGTAATTGAAATTTGACTTCGCTTAAGTTTTCTAATGTTGATTTGATTTCTGAAAGTTTCATGATCTCTTATTTATTAGTTTTATTTAATTGTAATATCGCTTTATCACGATGAATGAAGGCAAAAAAATATCAGCAGCAGTTCTGCTGATTTGGGTTTTTATACAATTCAAAAATACCGCTGAAAAGATTTTTTATTTCTTCCCAACGTTTTGGATTGATGCAGTAACTTACTGATACGCCTTCAATAGTACCTTGAATAATCCCAATATCCTTTAAAGCTCTCAAATGCTGACTGATAGTAGCCTGCGCTAAACCAAGCTCCGCCACTAAATGTCCGTTGATGCATGCATTGGATTTCAACAAATACTGAATAATGGCAATGCGAGCCGGATGTGCAAAGGCTTTGGCTACATTTGCCAAGTCATTTTGCTCTTCTGTGAATAAATCTGATTTAGTTACGCCCATTTGATTTTATTATATTGCAATATTACGATATATATTTGGAAACGCAAAAAGGATAATATGGTTTGCTGATATTTTGAACAAGCCCGATGCTATCTCTCTAGAAATTCAGTCAGAAAACTTGAATATTTTTAAAAAATAAATTACATACTATCCTATGGTCTTATTATGACATTTCCCTCAAAAGCAATTTACTTAGCTGTAATCTTTCTTCCTTTCTTTTTGCTTAATCAAA
>Ga0098059_1000173_pt1 | contig 50634 bp, 53 predicted proteins | sample 20_taG_FD_92580 | JGI IMG/M metagenome (GOLD analysis project Ga0098059, IMG submission 92580) | Marine viral communities from the Subarctic Pacific Ocean - 20_ETSP_OMZ_AT15318 metaG | ecosystem: Environmental > Aquatic > Marine > Oceanic | place: Subarctic Pacific Ocean | collected 2015-01-19
CTTGTCATGGTTTTTAAAAACCACGCCAAGCCTTGTTCGCTCCGTTACTCTCCGCTCGTGGCTAGCCCCCGTTTCCTGCGGTCACTCTCGGTCTACCACCCGGGGTCGCACTCGCAGACGGCTCGACACACAGCGGATTGCAAACCATTCCGTAAACTCCATTATTTGCAACCGCTCTTCCTGCGTTCACCTTCCCACGTCTACCCGCATTAGTGCCTTGATCAAACTGTTGTGGTAATACGATAGGACAGTATTCCACATCCATTCCCAAATTCCCCACCACCCATTTAAGGTGTAGCTTTAGGCCGCGGTGAGTTAACCCCAAGAATTTGTCTGGGCGTTCGTTTTCTTACTGCCAAGCAAAGCCTTCAGAAAAAATAAATAAAAGAGGAAAGCAACATCGGGCTGCTTTCGCTTTTAGGCCGCAAGCCCAAGCCTTTTAAGTTTTTTGAGAAATCTCCATCCGCTCAACAGCGAATAGTATTTCCCAAAAAAGGCTTGCCCCCTAAGCGAGTCAGCCCGGAAAAAAAAGGCTTTCTCTTTTCTTTTTTTCCGTTTTTTCTTTTCTTTTTTAAAAATATATTATGTGGAAGTGCAGGCTAATAGGAAGTAGAATTCTCGTAGACAGATTTGAAACTATTTTATTGTATTTACTGCGATCAAACTGACCTGCTTGCGGATTCATAAACCACTTGAAAATATTAGCACCTGCTTTAAATGAAAAATCTCACTGGACACTTGTTGCATGCACAGTCAATTGTGGAGTTTGAATAAAGTTTGTCTTGGAATACGAAGGTAAAGTCAATTTCTCAATTCAAATTTACATGGTTTTGGCTGATTAGCCATTTTTGAAATAGAGATGGTGATAAATAAAAAAATAAAAGAACCTCAGTTAACCAAGGTTCTTTTATTGTAAAACTGTAACGCTATATTAGGACGTCACATTCAAATTTTTCAAAATCTAATTTCCACTTCTGTAGCTAGGTCTAGGCCGTCTGCAGCAATATCAAAAATCTCCTCATTACTAGTTTCACTGATAACGATCACGCCTTCTATTTTTGTAGCTCTTTCTAGCATGCCGCTTGTAACTCCGGCAAACCAAACAGTAGGGTCAAAAGTCACCTCAGCAACCACATTTGCTCCCGCAGAAAAAGTAATACTACCTTCCTTCTCAACTTCAAATGTTTCACCTGAGTTAAATTCAAATCTAACGGGATGTGACTCATTATTGCTATCTATAAATGTCCCTTCTAATAAAACTGAAGGTATTTCATTCTCATCTAACAATTCTAATTCTACTCGTGCCTCAGCATAGGTTCCGGCCGGGAAAACGAGACTACTAAGATCCGGGCTTGTTGCTCCCGTAGCAAAATCTATCACTACGTTTTGTTGAATATTTACTTCAACAGAATCACCTTCGTCCGTTTCTGCTTCAAATTCAATTTCTGTTAAGGTAATAGAACCAGAAGTAAATTCAAGCGAGTTTGCTGCTACACGTGAATTAGAAGGGACAGATGTGGCAGTATTAACTGTATTAAATTGCATTTGCACCGTTGGCTGAGTTGTTTCTGCATCTTCACTACATGCACTAAAAATGAGCATTGAAGCTACGAAATATGCTGGGATTGACTTAAAATAATTTTTCATAAGGATTAAATTTTGTTTGTTTAAAATTGGTTTAGAATTTCTGAAAGGCTTCGGTAATTAGTTTTTAGAACACCTACTCCCTTCACTATCTATAAAACAGCTGAGCTCTAAAAACTCCTACCTCAATTTTGAAATTATTTTGCTTTTTTTACAAAATTAGAGAGCGGCCTTGTGCCTGAATAAAAAAATAGGAAGACAAAAACTGATCTCCCTATTTGTTGATCTACTTTAATTGCTTTTCTTAGTCCTCTGTATCTTCATCCTCCTCATCCTCTTCCTCATCCTCGTCAATATCTCCATCCTCGTCATCATCCTCACCAGCATCTAAGATATGGTCTAAGTTTGAGGCAATTGTTTCTAATATATCCACATTTGAAGATTCATTGATTCTAATAACGCCATCGTTATCAGCTGTCGCTGTATTTAAATCAACTCCTGTAAATAGAACATCTAAATTTAGTAAAATTAGCATTTGGTTTGCAGCACCTCCATCCAAGACAAATCCGGTCTCGTTTTCCACTTCAAACTCAAGCTCATCGCTATTACCGTATTCCACAGAAACAACTTCATTATTCGAGTTAGTAAATTCAAACCCAACAAAAATTGAATACCCTCCCTCAAGGATTGGTTCCATTTCGATTTCAATTTCTTCATAGATGCCCGGTGCAATCTCAGCCATACCAAATTCAGGGGTACTTGTTCCTCTAATGAGGTCTACAATAAACTCTCCCTCAAATTCTACTTCTTCCTGCTCATCTTCACCTTCTTCATCTTCCGTTTCAGCTTCTTCCAGGGTTTCAAACTCTAACTCTGTAACACCAAGCAGTATTTCAGTGAATACATATCCTGTATTAATGCTTCTAGCATTAACGACCGATTGATTAGTTTGTGCTTTCATTTGTAGCTCCACCTGTGCATCCGCAACGTCCACATTTTCCTGACTGCAGCTTTGGAGAAATAAGCCAATAGCCAATGCTAATGCAAACATAGAACTCCTCATTATTAAATTCATAAAACTAGTCTTCATCTTATTATTTGTTTAGTTAAAAATTGTTTTTTATTAAATGGTGAATTGCTAAAATGCTCTTGTAATGATTTGAAACTATTTGTTCTGCATTCACTAATTATAAAACAGATAAGCTTATCAAACTCCTACCTAAAATTTAAAATTATTTTATTTTTTTTGTGTCAATTAGTCTTACACCTAAAAAAAATAGAGAGATCAGTTCTGATCTCCCTATCCGTTGATTTACTTTATTTGGTGTTAGTAAGGCTTTTCGGTCTAGCCCCGTTTATTAAAGTGGGTTCTGGTCTCCATTTACTTCAGTTTAAAAATATTGCTTTTTAGTACCGCAATTCAATATCTGCAGATCATTTTCAGGAATATTCAACCTTACCCATAGCTTCATTCTTAGCTTCAATGATCTTTCATTTAACAGTCATTATAACATTAATTACTTCATCAGTATCCAATGCCGTAATCTTTATAGAGTCATTATTAAAATTTTCAATTCTCCAGTCTCTGTTAAGTGAATTTAAGTTACCGTCCGAATCAAATTCAGTGGAAAGTTGCAAAAATCCGTCATCACCGCTAGTTTCCCATTCGCCAGCAATTTCTTCTGAGTCTGTTTTTGCAAGTAATATATTGTCTTCTAGAAAACTGATATCGATACCCATAAAAAAATCGGATTTATCGACAGCAGCAGAATCATACTTCGCCACCATCCAAATGCTTTCTTTTAAAATATTGTTCAGTTCAGTAACATCTATATCATTATCATCATCCTCCTCGTCACAACTATCTTCATATAATTCAACGGCTGCTTCTAGTTCTTGATTGCTGTTAATGCTGATCATGTCATTATTAAATAAGACCAAATCAATTGGGTAAATAAGGCTTACAATTTCACTATCTTCTATCTGATCAAGAAATTGATAAAGTTCTCTATCGTTTTCTATGGTGGTTGTACTAGCTTGTTCTCTTATTTGATTATAAATGGAAAATGTAATTGGATAAACAATATCCAAACACTCAATATCATCGTCATCATCGCATTCATCAAGTAGGTCTTCAAGCTCATCCATAGTTGCAATAGTCACCACGGTATTATCAGGTAGAGAAACCTCGATGGGGAATTGAATTTCAATATTATCCGAATCATCTTCTAACTCATCAATGATATCTTCAATAAGGTCAAAATCTTCTTCTGAGGTAATTTCAATTGAAGCTCCATTGATAATAACTGTAAATGGAAATACAATTGAAGTGCAACTGCTACCATCAATTATATTATCACCAGATCCCTGCTGCTGACTAATGCGGAAAAGAAACTCTCCGCTTTTTGATTCAAGTGAAATTATTTCTGTAGGCGCAGGAGTAACTATTTCCTGCGCTTCTTCTTGACAACCGTAAAGGCCGGAAATGAGACTCAAAATTAAAATAGAAAATAATTGACCTAAATATTTCATGATGGCATAGTTTTTTGGCCTACATTAATAGAACAGATGAACATGATAAATTCCTACCAAAAAATAAAATTATCCCTATTCTTTTTTAGTCTTTAAAGCTACATCATTATTACACCACAAAAGCTTCTAAATTAGGATTTTCCTCCAAAAAAATGAATCTTCACTTATATTTACACTTTTAAAATAATTTAACTTCTTCGGATAAGAATGATAAAAAACCAACTGCCAGAAGAAAATCTTGATGTATGCAAGGAATCTGTATTCAGTGAATTATTTGATCAATACTCAAAAGATTTGCATAATTTTCTCTATTACAAATTTGGCGAAGCACTAAATCCAAAAGATGTAGTTCAAGAAGCTTTTGTTAAATTATGGAATAATTGCGCAAAGGTAAGTTACCCGAAAGCAAAGTCTTTTCTTTTTACAGTGGCAAATAATCATATGCTCAATGATATTGCAAAGAACAAAACAGCTACGAAATTCAGAGATATTAAGCCTAAAAGCTACACAGTAGAATCTCCAGAATTTTTATTGGAGGAAGATGAGTACATGCAAACTTTACAAAATGCTATCAATTCCCTAAGTGAAGACTTAAGGGCAACTTTTTTACTCAATCGTATCGATGGGAAAAAACATCAGGAAATTGCTGATATGTTGGGGATTTCACGTAAAGCAGTAGAAAAAAGGATCTATAAAGCACTCAGTTTGATAAGAGAAAAAGTGGACGGGATATAAATTGAAGAATTTGGGTAGGATATTCTAAAACTCATCTGTTATATATATGAGAAACTATGACACAGCAAGACTACATACAAAAATGGTTAGAAGGAACACTCTCTGAAGAAGAGCGCCAAGCGTTTGAAAAAACGCAAGATTATACTGACCTTCAGAAAATTGATAACCACCTTAAATATTTTAAGGCACCAGACTATAACTCAGAAGAGGAATATGCGGAAGTAAAGTCTAAATTGTCGAAAGGGGCTAAAATTGTCTCCTTTGACTGGGTTAAACCCTTGCTTAAAGTTGCTGCAGTACTATTAATAGCAGTGATTGGGTATGGAATTTTCTACTCTGTGTCAACAGTCCATTTACAAACGGAGCTGGCAAATCAGTCGGAATTTTACCTTCCTGACTCATCAAGAGTTTTAATGAATGCGCAAAGCGATCTAAACTACAATTCTTTCAGTTGGCAAAATAATCGAAGTCTTGAATTGCAGGGGGAAGCCTTTTTTGAGGTGACGAAAGGTTCAAAATTTGATGTCGAAACATCACTGGGTACAGTAAGCGTTTTAGGAACAAAATTTAATGTAAAAATAAGGGATGAATATTTTGAAATAGTTTGCTTTGAAGGAAAAGTTCAAGTGGAATATGAAAATATGAAAGAAATTCTCACTGCTGGTAAGATGTTTAGTGCTCTCAATAGGGCAGCTGTAGTGTCAAATGTTAAGCTAGAGGATCGCCCCTCATGGCTCTTAAATGAAAGCAGTTTTAACAGCTTGCCTTACTCTTACATTATAGCTGAATTAGAAAGGCAGTATGATGTAGAAGTGACCACTAAAGGAATTGATACCACGGTCTTATTTACGGGCAGTTTTCAGCATAATGACCTTGAACTGGCATTAAAAGCACTTACAGCTCCTTTGAATCTCACATACAAGATTAACGGTAAAGAGATAATCTTAACTAGTGAAAATTAGTTTAAAAATATATGTAGTACTATCTAGTTTAAGCATCATCTTCAGTTTTAATGAATGCTTAGGACAGGTTGCCGATCAAACTCATAAACCCATACCCTTGAATAGAGTGCTGGATTCTCTTGAACAGGCATTTGATGTAAAATTTAGCTATGTTGATGACCATATAGGAGACTTATACCTCGACAAATATTCTTCTTGTGAAAAATTAGAAATTTGTATAGCAGAGATCGAACAAAATTTTGATCTCAAATTTGAAATTCTGAATGAAAGATTCATAACCATCCTTAAAATTGATTCAAATCTGCAAACGTTCTGTGGTATCCTATTTGATGCTGAGACTAAACAGGTGTTGGAAGGAGCTACAGTGATGATTAAAGGTGGAATTGCCATATCTGACGAGTACGGAAAGTTTTTAATTAAAGATGTTGCATTTGGCGACAGTTTAATAGTTCAATACCTGGGATACCAATCGAAAAAGATAGCAGTGCAGCAACTTCAGGCGGGAGACTGTGCCAAAATAGGTCTTACACCTCTCGTTACTATGCTTAAAGAAGTTACTGTTCAGAACTTCTTAATAAAAGGAATTGACAAAAATGCAGACGGTTCGCTAATTATTGATCTCCAAGAAACAGAGATCCTCCCTGGCCTAACTGAGCCCGATATTCTACATACTGTGCAAAAGTTGCCAGGTATCCATAGTATAAATGAAAAAGTGTCGGATATTAATGTAAGAGGTGGTACAAACGATCAGAATTTGATATTATGGGAGGGTATTAAAATGTATAAGACAGGTCACTTTTTCGGTTTGATTTCGGCTTTTAATCCCTATTTAATCCAAAAAGTTCGCCTAATAAAAAACGGAAGTTCTGCAAAATATAGTGAAGGCATCTCCAGCATAATAGATCTGAAAACCTTTGATAAGGTAGATAAAGAGTTTAAGGCCGGGGCAGGAATCAATATGTTAAATGCAGATGCATATCTAAAAATACCTGTAAGTGACAAGATAGGACTACATCTTTCTGCTAGGAGATCATTTGCCGAAGTGGTTAACTCTACGACTTTTAGTAATTATTTTGAGCGTGCCTTTAGAGATAGTGAGGTATCGAAATTCGTGAGTGGAACGGATACACTTGCCACAAACAAAAATTTCTATTTCTACGACTACAGTGGCAAATTACTGTACGATATCTCTAGGCGAGATAAGCTAAGAATAAGTTACATCAATATTTTCAATCAGATAGGATACGAGGAAAGTGAATCATCATCTGTCAGGCAAGAATCAAAAAACAGTGAACTCCAACAGTCAAATCGAGGCGCAACTGTCAAATATGAACGTGTATGGAGTGACTTTGTGACAAGCTCCTCTTCTTTGGCTGTTTCTTCCTATAATTTAGTCTCCACAAACTTCGATATCCCAAATAACCAGCGTTTTCTTCAAGAAAATCAAGTATTGGATGTCAGTGTAAAATCCTCATTAGATATGAGATTATCTGATCATTTCAAATTGCAAACTGGTTATCAATTTAATGAAATAGGGGTCAGTAATCTAGATGATTTGAATAATCCAAATTTCCGAAAGTTCACAAAGGAAGTGCTTAACATTCATGGACAATTTACAGAAATCGCCTATAACTCAAGTAGTGGTCAGACATTGAGTCGATTTGGATTGAGAGTTAACTATTTTGAAGAATTTAATAAGTTTCGCTTTGAGCCTCGTTTCGCTCTTAATCAACTCATAACGGATCATATTACAGTCGAATTATTAGGAGAGGCTAAGAGTCAGGTAACCACCCAAATTATAGATTTTCAAACAGATTTCTTAGGTGTGGAGAAAAGACGTTGGGTTTTGGTCAATGAGGATGACATACCTATAGTAACCAGTGGACAAGTTTCACTGGGGGCTCATTACAAGAAAAATGACATATTGCTTAGTGTTGAAGGCTATTTAAAGCAAGTGGACGGAATAATTACCTCTAGCCAGGGTTTTCAGAATCAGTTGGAATTTGTAAGAAGTTCAGGGAGTTACATTTCTAGAGGTATTGATATATTACTTAATCATAGGCTAGAAGATCTTAATTATTGGACCAGCTATTCCTATTCAAAAAATATATATGATTTTAAATCATTGCGACCTAGCCAATTTCCGAACAATCTTGATATTAGACATGCTTCAACTTTAGGTGTCAGTTATAGCATGAACAAATTAGATTTTTCAGTTGGACTAAATTATCAAAGTGGCAGACCTATAACTGAACCAGAAAATTTATCTCCTATCAGCGATGGAAGTATAAACTATCAAACACCAAATAGCAGTAGATTAGGGCATTATCTACGTCCTGACTTATCAGCAAAATATCATTTCATGATGGGTGATAAGATTCGGACACAAGTCGGTTGTGCTCTATGGAATTTCACTGATCAAAGAAATGTTGTTAACCAGTACTACATTATCAATAAATCGGAGGAAATTCAAAAAGTAAAAGAAAAAGGATTGGGACTTACTCCCAATTTAATGTTTAGAATAACACTCTAACTTGCAGGATTATTTTAACAATATCTCTGAATCAAATTCTGGTCAGAAGATTTTTTGAAAACTGACAAAACTAATATAAGTCTAAGTGTGGGCAAAGTATGGCCCAAATCCTGCTTAATGTGTATTTTAATTAAATAAAAAGGAAATTTTAAATCTAACATTGATTCTGATCTGACAATAACTTTTTCTTAGAGTTAAGTACTCACCTGTTATTTCCCGCTAAAGCTTTCCATATTTTGGTCAAACAAGAGATTTATATTGAGTTCGACTGAAAAACTTAGTACTAAGCTTAAAGGATAAGTTGGTGTCAATCGGAAGATTTTCATAACTGATTTCCTACAAGATTGCTAGCTATCCCAAAAAGCTTTGAACCGATTTTGCTGCGTCTGGAAAGTGAAAAAATCAATCCAAACATAGTGAAATTTACAGGCATGCGGATGAGAAAGATGACAAGAGTTCGCGTTGCCGGCTACAAAAAAAATCTCCTCCGCCAAATGGCGGAAGTATTTTTTATGTGCCGCTCTTGCATCTATCTCACCGGTCCTGTGTGGATGCGCACTATGTTTAAATTAATTTTTAGAGTGCGCATCGCCAGCCGGTGGTTGGTAGCGTACGTTCGTCTTCGTCCAGCGTTTAGTTTAACGCGGTTCAGTGTTCAGTCTGAAGGTTATTATTTCCTTCGGTTTTTGTGGTTTGAGATTAATTTCTCGCCATTGCCATTTTAGTTTTATTGCCTGGTGGGTTTAGCCTGCCAGGTTTTTATTTTTTTGTTAATTCCCCTGAAGATTGGACATAAAAAAACCGTAGCTAAAAACTACGGTTACTTGTGTAAAAATAGAAAGCCACAAGGGACGTTTTATTTAATGGTACAATACTCTTATTTTTTCGGTGCTTCCACACCCATAGCTGTCATTACACCTCCTGCATTTTGTGCACCTAAAATCTCAATCTTTGCTAATCCTGCATTAAACTCTTGTAGCTCATCGGATGTAAATGAAATGTCATTCGCTCCGATATTTTCTTTTAAATGAATAATATTCGAAGTTCCAGGAATTGGAACTACCCAAGGCTTTTGTGCTTGCAACCAGGCCAATGTTATTTGAGAGGCTGTAGCGTCTTTCTTTAGACCCCATTCCTGAATGTAATATAACATTTCAAGATTTTGAGGTATATTTTCAGGTGTTATTCTTGGTAAAATAGCGCGGAAATCACCTTCTGAAAATCTCGAGTTTTCATTGATAGCATCTGCAAAAAAGCCATAACCTAATGGACACCAAGGGACAAAACCAATACCTAGCTCTTCGCACAGCGGCAACACTTCGGCTTCTGGATTCCGCGTCCATGGAGAGTATTCATTCTGAATAGCAGTTAATGGTTGAACAGCATGCGCCCTGCGAACAGTCTTCAAACCTGGTTCAGAAAGCCCCCAGTGCCTGATTTTTCCTTCTCTCATTAAATCCTGGATGGTACCTGCTACATCTTCGATAGGCACATTTGGATCAACCCGATGTTGATAGGACAAGTCGATATAATCTGTCCTTAATCTTTTGAGTGAGCCTTCCACTGACTTGCGAATGGTTTTAGGCCGGCTGTCTATCCCTCTTCTTTGACCGGTATCGGGATCTACATCAAATCCAAATTTAGTCGCTAACACCACGTCCTTTCTAAATGGCGCCACTGCTTCTCCAACTTGTTTTTCATTAATAAAAGGCCCATATACTTCTGCTGTATCAAATAATGTAATTCCCATTTCATAGGCTTCTCGGTAAATTCGATTCACATTAGCCTGTTCACGTGGTCCTCCAGTATAAAAGCCAACAACAGAAAGTCCGCCCAAGCCTTGAGCTGACACTTCCAGAGACCCTAGCTTTCTTTTACCCTTTTTGAGTGGATGATGCTTTTTTTCATTAAGAATACGTGGCTTATTGGCAGTTTCCCCTGAAAAAGGTGAAAGTGCCAGTCCTGCACCAGCCAAAATAGAAGTAGTTAAAAAATTTCGTCTATTGAAGTCTTTGTTTTTTACTTCGGAATCGTTTTCTCTATTTTTATTATTTTCCATGACTTTAAATTTTATATGTCTATTTTACTTTTTCCGAGACATTTGATATTTATCCCAGATATTAAATAACTACACTCTATACAGTTTACTTACTGATTTAGCACTCAATTTGAAAGATGAAATACAAATCACAATAAACTTTAAAAGTTGTTCAACGGTATCAAGCTTTCCTTTTTAGGGGTTGCCATTTTAAGTACGTTCCCGAACGCCACAACCACTCTAGTGGACCGTATAAAAAATACTTGAGCCATATTCTGCTTAATAGAATCTGGAGAACAAAAATGATGATGCCGAGTACAAATAATTCTGTGGCACCCCAACTACTGAAAACTGATCCAAAAGCCCATGCAGAAAACAAAATGGCTCCAATGACCCCTTGCATTTCATAATTGGTTAGCGCCATTCGACCATAAGGAGATAATACGTCAAGGTATTTGCTAAAACTGCTAGTATTATACAGAATAATAAATCCCATCCCCAAAGCAGCTGAGAAAAATACTAAATTGAGATCTCCCAAAGTTTTAACCACCAACATCATCGCAGGTATATATTCATCACCCGGTCTCATTAATGACCGCGCTTCTAAAGCAGGCAAGAGGCTTTCAATCCAATTCACGAAAAGGGCAGCAACTGCAAAACCGACAAACAGGAATAGATTCCGTCTTTTTCTTTCACCCAGAGTCTCAAAAAAGCGGACTCTACCCACAACCAATCCTAATATAAACAAGGCAAAAGTAACATAGCCTCGCCCATACATGCCAAACTGATAATTTAGCTTCCCTTCAAATCTTTCAGCATAATTGTGCTTTACAGAATTAATAAAAGAGGGGTTTTGGATATGCGGTGGATTTTCCCTTGCTTCAGGAGAACCGCTTTCAGTTGGGTTTTCTGCAGTTTGCGCTTTCAAGTTACTATTATGAATGCTAGACTGGATAGCTCGAGGCGTTCCAATTAGCAGAAGAGCAGCCAACAGTAGTAAACTCCAATTTCTCAAAGAATAAAGTGGGATCAATAAAAGACCAAAAACGGCATATATGGAAATGATTTCAATACTGTAAAACGAATGTCCAACTACTCCTATCAGTAACAAAATGAACATCCTCCATATAAATCGCTTTCTAAAATCTATTCCTTTTTTAGCCGCCCTGTCCATCTGAATAAAAAAACTGAGCCCGAAAAGAAAAGCAAAAATATTGATAAACCTGCCCATAATCAGATTGCTGCCTATCCATTGAATAGTTTTATCCATTTCTGGAAAGCGAGTTTGAGCTTGCTCAACTGAAACTTCAAATATTCCGAAATTTTGCAACATATGCATCAGAATAACACCCAGAAGGGCAAAACCCCTTAAAGCATCTAGGACTGTAATTCGTTTTAAAGGTTGGGTTAATGTGGTGGATTGACTTACATTTTTCATTTTGTTACACTATTTTATATAACAAATGTAGTGTCCTCAATTCAACTCTTACTTATACAGAATACAGCTTAACCTACCAATTTTACTGTTATACTACTTCATGACCTGAAGGCTTTCTAGCCAATCCTTCACTTCACCTTTTACTTCCTTGCGTTTTTCACCCTCCATCACAAAATAGATTCCGTCTCTTTCTACTCCACCTTTGGTCGAATAGCCTTCAAGAATAGTACTCTCAGGACAAAGCTCCTTTACGGTATTAAAACTACTTCCCACTCCATACCCAGCATTGGTATTAAATGGGATGACTGTTTTACCACTAAGATCATATTTGGTCAAAAAGCTTTTCATTGGTGGAGGTAATTGCATATCCCAGGTCGGGAATCCTATGAAAATGATATCATACTTTTGGATATTTTTAATTTCAGTTTTGAGAGGAGGTAAATATCCAGTTTCATTTTCTTGGTCCACTTGAGAAACTATAGCATCATAATCTTCCTGATAAGGGGTTTTCAACTCCAATTCAACAATTTCCCCACCGACTTCCTCATAAATCATCTTGGCAACAGCCTGAGTATTATTCGTTCTGCTTAGGTAAACTATTAGCACATCATCAGACTTATTTGCTTCATTCACGCTCTTATTATCTTTAGCCTGGCTGCAAGCACTAATAGGTATAATGAATAAAATACCGACCAAGAAATAATTAAGAAATTGCATTACACTATAGTTATTGATCCTAGTCACTTCAATTATTTACCACTATCACCACCAAAGAGCTTCGTAAAGGAAAGAGCGCTAAGCTTCCAGTTTCCATTTTCTTTCACATATACCTCAGTCACTTCGAAAGGGTTTGTGACTTCATTTCCACCGACTACAGCTAAAAGTGTGATGTTATTCAATAGAATGGCGGTGTTGGCCATTACATTAACCGATACTTCTTTGACATCTGCTTTCTTATACCAAATACCCCCACTTTCAATCACACTAAGTTCCTTCTCCTTGCCCCAGCTTCCTCCCATGTGGACGAAGACTGATTGCTCATGAAATAAATCATCCAGTTGACCTACATTTTTATCCGCCATCCAATCCCATTTCTTTTTGGATAAATCCATGATTTCCTTTTCTACATTTTTTGTATTGGATATAGTCAATTCAATACTATTAAATTCTTCCTCCTTTACCGGTTCAAGCCATTCTGTAGGTTCATTACCTGTAATGGCAAGGTAAGTAACTCCTGTGTTAGGGGTGGCCGCATGCCAATGCGCTACTCCAGGTGCACATTGCACCACATCTCCTTTTTTTACAGTTTGCACTTGCTTTCCTCTTTCCTGATAAAAACCGATGCCTTCAGTGATAATTAATTGCTGTCCGGCAGGATGCTTGTGCCAATCGAGTTTTGCTCCTTTAGCAAATACAGCTTGTACGATACTATAATCAAAGGTTTTATCAGCATCACTTACATGATAGAGCCAAACATCCCCACTGTGGTGTACATTAGGTGCTTTTTCTCCTTTGGGAAATGTTGAATCATCTTGCGCATTCAATTGCCTGCAAAGCAATAAACTGAATAGAATAGCGGAATAACTTATATACTTTTTCATCATAACAATATTTATATTTCAATTCGTAATGTATTAATACTTAATCAAGTCCTTTTTCTTGTAGCCAATTGAACATAAGCTCGGCAATCTTTTCATTGTTTAAATCTGACATAGGGAAGTGGCTATTCCCTTTAATTCCAATATCTGGCAAATATATCAGGGTCACATCACCGCCATGTTTATTGACTGCATTGCTCCATGTCTTAGCCATAGCCAATGCTGCCCTCCATTGCTCTTGTCCTGGATATTTCACAGGCTCAGTTGGAATATAATCACCGTAATAAATAATAATCGGGATTTGTGTTAATTTCTTGAAATCCGACATGGGAACCCCTCTGGCACTTAACTTTCCACCAACATATGAAATGGGGTCTGGTATTTCATTTTCAGGAAAAGCAAAATTACTGCCCGGCTCATAGGAGACAATGCCTTTTATATTATCATTTTGAAGTGCGGTTAACCATCCCTGACCTCCACTATGCGAATGAGTTACCAATATGCCAGCACCAATTTTATCAAATAATGCGGATACTGCATTGATGTTAACTTCTATATCGAGAGGGCCAGTATCTGGTGTAATCTGTCTGTAAAAATGGTTTAAAGCCAGTGAATCTTGAGGAAACTGGCTTCCTTTGAAAAACTCATTATCAATACCCAACCGGAAAATCCCAAACCAGAGCTGATCATCAGGTTTGGCTGTAATAGTAGTGGGTTCTGTACTTCTCCCTGCTTTTCCTCTCCTCGGTTGATCAATTAAATAAACAGGAAACTGCTTTCTTAGAAAAATATTCTGAAAACCTTCTCTGCCATCTGGGGTAGTCTCCCAGGTTTTAGCTGATTGCCCGTAACCATGCCAAAATATCAGTGGCAGCTTACGTTTATCCTGTGGGATTTGATAGAATACATAAGCGTGATCACCGTGCAAAGTCTGTCCTTCTGAAGCTTGATTGGAAGGATTAAAATAACCATGATTTATTGGGTCAAAGGTGCCTGAAGCTTTTACAATTTCGCCACCGACCATAAAGCTACCTTGTTCCTCAATAATTAAGGGTTGCTTTTGTGCATGACTTGGGAAAACGGTCATCATCATAACCACAGCAAGAAAAGCAAAGAATGAAATGTTATTTTGATAGTGCATAGTATTCTTTTTGGTCAACAAGCTTAATTTACATAATTATTTGAGAAAATTTTGATGGTCAATCGATAGCCAAGTCCTTAACTTCAATTATCAATGACAGCTACTACAAATTTGAACCTCTTCTTAATGAGATTACTTATACATTCTACTGCTATTCTTACCAATTTTACGGATTCAACAATTGAGGCGCAGGAATTAAAAAAGTATTGTATTAGTTTTGATAAAAAGTAGTTGTTATGGACGAGATACAAAAATTTGAAACTGTTAGCCAATACAATGCATACAACAATCATGAAACACTACACCCTCTGGTTACAGTAGTGGATTTTTCAAAGGCTGATCCAAGGTATCTTAAAAAAACATATTTCGGTCTGTACCTTGTACTCTTGAAGGAGGTAAACTGTGGGGATTTAAGATATGGAAAGCAAACTTATGATTATCAGGAAGGCACTTTGATATTCGTTGCACCTGGGCAGGTCATTTCAATTGATAATAACAACCAACTCTATCATCCCAAAGGCCATGGAATTGCTTTCCATCCAGATCTTATCAAGGGCACTTCATTGGGCAAACAGATTGATCACTATTCGTTTTTTAGCTATAAGGTAAATGAAGCACTGCATGTTTCTGAACGCGAGCGAAAAATGGTCATGGACTGTTTTTCCAAAATCAGCTATGAACTAGAGATGAATGTTGACAATCACAGCAAGAAATTAATTACCTCTAATATTGAATTGCTCTTAAATTATTGCGATAGATTTTATGACCGCCAGTTCATTACCCGTGACAATGTGCATAAAGGAATTTTGGAAAGGTTTGAAACTTTACTGAATGCTTACTTTTCTTCTGACAAACCCGAAACTATCGGTTTGCCTTCTGTGGCTTATTGCGCAGATGAACTCAACCTATCATCCAACTACTTTGGTGATTTGATTAAAAAGGAAACTGGTAAAACTGGACTTGAATTCATTCAGCTTAAGTTAATTGAAGAGGCGAAAGAAAGAATCTTTGACCCAAGTAAGTCACTAAGCCAAATTGCTTTCGACCTGGGCTTTAAATACCCACAACATTTTACTCGCGTTTTTAAACAGCATGTAGGCGTATCTCCAAAAGAATATCGGAATATGAATTAACCCTAATTCGATTATAAACAAAAAACCGTAGCTATGAACTACGGCCTTTCTTCTTGATTTTCTTGACCATCCATTTCATGGCCAATGACATACAAAAGCTAACTAATGCTCCAACAGCTGCCAAAATGCAAGTCTTGACGATATCAGCTGTTTGCAGATTGACCAGCACGGTGAGCAATGTTCCCCCAGCTGTGCCTGCCTTACCGTGGACTTGCATCTCCCTTGTTTTTCACCTCAGGCAGTGGAGGAATTTTTACCTCATCGTCCACCGTCACCTGACTGACTGCAGTCAGGACACTGGCACCAACGGTCAAATATCCTGCAACCGTTATCAAGCCAGCTGGCAACGTGATGGGCGCTCCTAAAATAGCACCTCCAGCAGCAGCCAATACCAACCCGACTGCCCGCAATTTTCTAAACAATTTTGGAGTGGGCTTTTTCACCCTTTTTAAAATATTCATAGTTGATTTCTCTTTAATTGTGATGTAAATATGATTCTGGTTCTCTTGAGCCTCTTCAAAGACTGCTAAAAGCTTTTCTAGAGCATCCCTAGAGTTGATTCCTTTTCCAATGCCTGTTAGCTCCGTAACTGGTGCAATGCAGCCTTCCAGTTCTGTTCTCGCATCATTCGCAGGATGGATCAAAATCCAACTTCTTCCTGGAACACTTTTCAATATCAGATGAAATCCTCTTTCATGGGTAATCCTCTTTTCCAATAGGTATTTACCTTCAGGAATGCAGCTGACAAAAGGTTGATTCTCCTTCCAGGGAAGTTCAATGGTATGACAGATCAAAGATCCATCATACCAAAGAGCTCCATTAGTTCCGCTTGGTCTATAGGTTCGCTTTAATTCAAACTCCACTATAAATACTATTTAGCATCATTTTCGATCTCAACCAATGCCAGTGAATTAAATGCACCATTTTTAAGCGGATACATTGTCCCATTCACTTCTTGAAGAAATTCAACTCCAAACAGCAAAAAGATCGGCTCTTGTCCTCCAGTTGGAAGAGTAGCTGTTAGAGTAATGGCAGCTTCGGATTGTGGACCAATAGCTATTTCACTACTTTCATCTGTAAAAAGATTGAAAGTTTCCTCTGCAAAATCCACTTTACTTGCAGCAGATACTAAACGCATGTGAGTAGCCCCTCCAGGAGCAGCAAAAGTATTCTGAGGAATAAAGCTAGGAATCTCCACTGTTGCTTCACCAGTCGCTCGATCAATGGCAGCCGTAAAAGGTGCGTACATGGTCGCATTCAGCTTTCCACTTTGATTGAACTCAAACCCTCTTAATAATTCGATGTCTCCATCAACAGCCGTCCTTTTCCCTCTAGCGTTCGAGGTATCACTTTTCACGACCTTCAACATTTCCCTAGTCATTCTACTGGTCACCCGACTATCCGCAGCTTTCAAAAGCAATGGTCGAACAGAGGTTCTCAAAAGCCTTCCAGCCTTACCCGCTCTTCCAAATTCAGAACCATTTTCTCTGGTTCTCTGAAAGGCTGGATCATTTTTAATAGTTTCTTTTGAAACTCCTTCGGATTTCCTTGCTAAATAGCCATCCTTAGATTTGTAAAAGGACACTCCGCCCATTTTACCTGTAAAATTGATAATTCCATTTTGTCTTGCCATAATTGAAAATATATTTGATGAGCCACCAAAGTATTCCCCAAATGAGCGTTTGTCAAAAACTGGCTTCCGTTAAAGGTCGTGTTGACTGCATTGGCAAAATATGACAATCAAGCTTTCTAAAAATTAGCTATATTAGAGTATTGCATCCTTATGGATAAAGTATAGATAAAGTATAAGCTTATGATATTGAAAAGAACCGTTATCTATCCAAAGGACATACAGCGCATCACAGGAAAAAGCGAACGCACGGGAAGAAGAATATTAGAGAAGATTCGAGAAAGAAGAGGAAAAGAAAAACACCAAATGATCACCGTTTCCGAGTTCGCAGATTACACTGGGATAGATGCTGAAATAGTCCAGGAATACCTCACAGATTAAGCCGAATTATTAGGTTCTAATCCTGAAATTTCCCGCCTTTTATTCATAAAATTTGCCCTTTTTTGCGTATATTTAATATATCAAAGAAAGGGTCTTTGATAACTGTTGCTTATTGAATCACTGATACAAAATCGAACATTTGAGACTAAAATAGTGGTGAACAATTAGGTGAACAGCAAATACTGAAAAAACTTAACTAACTGAATTATAGAGGTTAATATCATAGGGTCGCAATCCTGCCACCCCGACTTTAAAAGCTCTATACATTGCGTATAGGGCTTTTTTTATGCTTCAAAGTGAATAAATATATCTGGCAGGATGAGAACCGTTGGTTCGAAACCGAAGCATAGCGTAGGTTCACGAGGGGAATGGCGCATGCCTTGTGGGTATGAGTAATCTGCCACCCCGACTAAGCCCTTCATAGCAATATGAAGGGCTTTTTTTATGCACTTTTTCTTCATTAAATTTGAGAAAATTGTATATATGTCAACACTTCAAAAAACCTTCCAACTCCGCCCCTATCCTCGTGGCTTTCACTTAATTGAAAGAGAAATAGAAGATAAAATGCCTCAGTTAATAGATATAAAAGCGGGTATTGCACATATTTTCATTCACCATACTTCTGCTGGGCTTACATTGAATGAAAATGCTGACCCCACCGTAAGAGGAGATTTTGAGCGACATTTCAATGAAATGGTACCGGAAAACATGGACTATTACCAGCACACCCAAGAAGGCCCGGATGATATGCCGGCTCATATTAAAGCCTCCCTTTTAGGCAGTTCTGTAAGTTTGCCCATCCAAAATGGAAAGCTACTAACTGGAACTTGGCAAGGTGTTTATCTATGTGAGCATAGAAATCATGCTGGAGGAAGGAAAATAACGATTACGGTGATGGGGGATTAAATCAAACCCACATAAGTTTAGCTACTATTAATTTTCAATTAGATGATTTTTGATCTCAGGATTTAGTTGAACTAAATCTTTTGAGAAGGAAATTTTATCCTTAGGCGAAATAATCACACTTCCGAAGTCAGCATATTTAATTTCAATCCTATCAAATGATGGCGCTGGTGAGGATATAATATTACTAGTTTTAGATATTTCTTTAATATCCATTATATCAATAGGTTTAAATGAAAAGAATCCAAATTTGATTTTTAGCTGACTATTTTCAATTATGTACACTGTCTGAAAAAACAAATACACTATAAAACCATATAGAATAATAAGAAATACCAAGACTACTGAAACCAATTCACTAAATCCCTCATCAATTATGTGAAATATAAAGGGAGCAAAAAAGATCATGAAGATAAAAATCAGTAATCCGTAAGATACTTTAGAGGGATAATTCTTATTCATCTTTTTATTTATAGTAAGTGGATACAAATAAACTCCACACAAGATAGATAAATCTGGCTTAATCTATAAAGATAATTTCTTCAGTTTCCTGGATAAAAGTTTGTCCTGATTCCAAAGTGATGGTTACTTGAAAACTCGTGTTATTGTATAAGCTGTCATCTTCCAATAATGATAAGTATAAAGAGAATTGACTTTGCTGTTCATACTGCATTTCTATCAAATCCTTTAATTTATAAGTTTCAGAATCGAATTCACTTCCAAAAATAGAAGTCACATCTATGGTTTGACTAGTATCAGTTTGATTAATCATGACTATGCTTAATTCTTCCACTTTATCAGAATAGCTATATCTTGGACCAGGACAATCTAAAGCTTGAGCAGAATTAAAGCCAACAGAAAAAGATTTCATATTTTCTGAAAACATTACTTGTTCATGATTTAAATAAATCTCCAATATGAAATTTTCTTTTCGAACAGTATCCTCTATCAATTCAAACCGATTATCAACTTCAGCTCCTGTGGTTAAGGTTAATTCTGTATGAATCATTTCTAAGGTAGGGCTTGGCTCACATTTCCCACAAGAAATCAGAGTTTGGATTAAAAATCCAGCAATAAGTACAAAAATGGTTTTTTTAAGCATCATCAAGGTTTTATTACAAGACTCTTCTCAGTAATAAGTGGTTGTAATTCTTGAAAATCATTGCCCCACAATAGTCCGAAAAGTAAGATTCACTCTAGGTGAAAAAACCTTTTTTGTAGGAGGTAAACGGTGAAGCCAGTGACTTTGAGTGGTGCCTTTCATCACCAGTAAACTTCCATTTTCCAGCCAGACTTCTACTTTTTCCTTGGAGTCTTTATGCTTAAAAGCAAATTTACGTTCTGCGCCAAAACTAACAGAAGCAATGGCTCCATTTTTCTTCAAATCCCGTTCCCCATCACTATGCCAAGCCATGCCTTCCTCACCTGAATGATATAAATTTAATAAGCATGAATTATAAGTTTCACCAGATTTACGCTCTACCTCCTCCTTTATTCTTTGTAAAGCAGCTGTCCAGGGTCTAGCGTACTTAGTCACTTTTGAATAAGTGTAAGAAAATGGCTTTTCGGCATACCAAGCCACCTTACGTTTGGTAATGATTTCTTTACCAAAAATAATGGCTTTATCATGTTCCCATTCAATTTCTTTAAAAAGGTTATCGTAGAAGTAAGAAGACTGTTCATCATTGAATATTCGTCCATGATATTGAACTTGTCCATCGTAGGGTAAAAGGTTTTTGTTTGGATCAAAAGGCTCATCAAATAATTTCATTATTTCAATTCCACTACAATTTCATTTTTTCTATTGAAAACCTCATAAGGTGCATTATATCCAAAAAAATAGAATTTATTGGTATAAGAAATACCCTCCAATTCTAATGCATTTTTTAGTTTCTCTTTATATTCTTCAATTTTTTTGTCATTCGCCCAACCCCCGAAAGAAATTGCTGCCATTCTTTTTGAGGGCTCCTCGCGAAATTCTATACTAGACTGATTGGGCTTTGGAAGCTTGGATTTCTCATATTTTTGAGGCACTAGAAACATCATGGTCATTGAATCTTCCAAAGACATACTAACAGGAGATGTCATGGATATTTTTTCATTTTCTTCGTTACCACCAAAAATATATCCGGCCAAAATAGAAAATCCTTTACTGGATACGTCCTTATAGTTACCACTTGGAAGCTTAACTGAGGTAAAAAGTCTAGACTCATATGTCCGGATTTCAAAATTATTATACTTTTTCTCCACCTTATATGGATAAGTTTCAATCTTATTTTGACTACCCATAGCAAAAAGCTGAACTACAATAAAGGCTAATAAAATAATACCCGCTACTATTAAAATAATTTTCATTTTTTCTGTTGGTATGTTTTATATTACATACCGTTTCATTTAACGATAAATCAGAATTCTCAGTTGTATTGAAAAATTAAAGTAACCAAATGTATATCAAATAATTACATCAATCCAATGGCACCAACAAAACGGGGATCTTGGATTCTTTTATTATCTCTTCAGAGGTGCTTCCCATAAATGCTTTATAAAGAAAATTATGATCATGATGACCAGTTATGATAAGATCAGAATTGAGTTTTTCAGCTTCTTTAATTATCATCTCAACAGTAGCGCCTTGCACCAATAGGCCTTCTGCCCTAACCCCTTTTGCTTCCAATTGTTGCGCATAATCCTGCAATAATTTATGCTCAGCTCGCAAATCATCTGCTCTGGTATCTCTAATGTATTGTGGCCCTACATCATAACCCACAAAATCAGGATCGGGCGCTGCAATATGCACCAGCCATATTTTTGCATCAAAAGCTTTAGCAAATTCATAAGCTTTATCCATCAAAAAAGCTTCCTGCTCATTAAAATCTATAGAAACCAATATATTTTTCATGTCATTTAATTTTAGAAAGTTTTGAAATCTCTTTCAAGTTAAGCTATTGAACGAATAATTGAAAGAAAGGTGGTTTTTTGGTTGAAATGTGGGGAGTGATCTGAGTGGGGATATGGTTTTAGTAACGTTCGAGTATAAGCGTAGTGCGGGATTTCGGAGCGATTCACTGTCCGCCCACCGTAAAATTTATTAGGAGCAAAAATGCTCAATTTTAGCAGTTCAGCCCGCATTACGCTTATACAATGTTGCCACACGTACTTTATTTACTCGGTCAATTGTCTTTTTCGTTTTTCTCTGAACCATAATATTAGTCCAAGAAGAATTGTCAACAAAATCAAGCTTGGTTCGCTCATCCTTTGAGTATCTTCTCCGAGGTCTAAGGATTTGTTACCTGATAAAACCTGTTCTTGTTTCTTTTTAAGCATTGCTTTTTGTGCTTCATTTTCTACCACCAAGTAGGATGTTACTGGTGTCATTATTTTTGAGATGAAACTATATTTCACCAAGTTCAGCCATTCTTTGTCTGATCTTTCAGGATGTAAAATTTGTGATCTCCAATGAGCTTGCATTACTAATGCAGATTGCCAATCCTTTTCTTTAATCTCATCTTCGTTACCATCAAAAAAGTCCTTTTTCAAGATGATGTTCGGCTCGTTGTTGTTGGGTAAATAAGCAACTGAATTATCGGATAATTTGTATTCCAAAACAGTTTCACAAAACATACATTCTCGTTCTATGTCGGGCAACTCTTTCTTTGGATTTCCAATTAAAGAGTGTTCCTTTAAATTCCCGTTCTTACCAAGATTGAAAAACAAGTTACTTTCAGGAAATGTAAACTTTAAGTCTGCAAAATCTTTCTCTAAAACAGCATTTTGAATGCTATCAGTCACTACTACAATCACAGGATATGTTTTTGATTTGTCTTGGTAGGCACTGTATAGTGTTGTTCTTATTGCTCTATCCAAGTAAAAACCGCCTTCAAAAGTTTGATTTTTATATTGTCCTTTCCAATCTTTATCTATAGTCGCAGAAGTTACATAGCTGTTTACAAAGCTGATTTTTGCGTTTTCCGAAAGTGATTGATTGGCTTCAATAACTTGTTCAATCCTTTTAATAAAATCGGTTGAATTACTGTTTTGATTTTTAGAAGCATCAACCAAAAAATGAAAATATGGTGTACGTTTAACCGAATTCAGTTTTTGTTTTTGTTGGGATGAAGCATAGGCGATATTTTCGGTTTCAATGTTTTCATGAATTGTTTCTTCAATATTTCCTAATTCAATTACATTCTTATCAATATTGAGCATTATTGGCTCTTTATGTAAAAGTTCTATTCCCGTTTTTCTTACTTCATCTTTTGCAAACGGAAAAACTCTGAAAGCAACTTTATTCCCTGTCAAATAGTATAGAATTCCCGGGTCTCGATTTTCATTACGGATTTGTGAGAATATCCACATTGCCGATTTTTTCTCTGCTAAAATACCCGGCTCTTTTACGTCTCCAACATATAGATAATAATCGCTAATCCAACAACCTTCAGGTAAATCAATTGTTGTGACATATTCTGAAAACCAAGAATTTTCGCTTTTGTTGGTTATTTCCAAGTCAACCCAACTTTTCCAAGCATTTTGAGATTTATCGTAAGTGGTGTTTGTGGAAATATTACTTATTTGAACATTGTCATTTTGGATGTTTTCAGGACGTAACTCAAAAGAAGAATTACCAAAAAACACCTTTTCAATGGTGTTGATTTTTGAATCAGATAAAGTAAGGTTGTCCATAACCAACCAATTGAAATACGATGATAAATAAGGAATGCCATTGCCAAAAATACCACCCCTGCTATCTTTATGGCTTTTTATAACATTGAGCGTTTTTTGAAGCGAAACTTTATCAATATCATATTGCTTTGAGTAATCAGGGCTGTATAAATAGGATAATGCTTCATTTAAAACGCTTTTGTCTTTCAAGTAGGTTGTGGTGATAAATGCTGGTATTAACAAAAAGCTCAATAACGAAATTCCAATAATGATTTTTTCTGAAATCTGCTTTGTCAAGTAAGTAAAATCCTTTGAAAGCTCGTTGATGTGAATAACAAAGAGCAGTAAAGGTGTTAGCATTAAAAATCCTGTCCCGATTGCAATAATTGCGACTACTGATAAAGGCAAAAAGGGAAGGAATACTAAAAAGAAATAGAATGTGTAGGCAAAGGTTACACTTCTTCCGATGAACACAAGTAGTCGATATAGTTTGTGTTCAAGGTTGGGTAAGCAAACCAATATACCATTAATAACAGCAAGAATATAAAACCAAGCATTGTTGAAATCTCCAAAAATCCCTGATCCACTCGATCCGAAATTATTAAATAGGTGTCCGTTGTTTACTGCTAATCCTATTAATGGAAGTACTAAAGCAATTGGAATTTTCCAAGCTAATTGGTATTTCTGCCAGACTTCTGCTTTTTTGGTCGCTAGTATAAAAACACCCCGAATTAAGAAAAAGAGGAAAACTAAAGTGGCAGTAATCACAAGTACCACAAAAGCGTGTACATAGAATTCGCCTTCAACACGTTGCCATAATGGAAGTATAATTTGTGAAAACAAGTACCCTACAATCGGAACTCCAATTGCAATTAAAAAATTTACCCAAGCTTTGTGTTCTTTGTTATCAGGTGTAAAATGAGAAACTAAAACGAATAATGAATAGGCTAGTGTCGGCATTAGAAATGTGCCAACATATAAAAAGATGTTTCCCGAAACCATCCATTGAGGAATTGAAAATGGAATGATTTTGTCTAAATGGTAGCCATAGAGATAAATGAAAGGGATGTAACAAATTAGGGCGTGTAAACCATACCATACAGAAACATTCTTTTTCTTTAGAGTCAAATAAACCGCATAGAAAAAATTCAATAATCCAAGAACTCCCAACGAAAGACCAAAAGATTTCCAAAGCTGGATATTGTCATCTTCCAATAATGTTTTTATGATATTAAACTGACCAAAGAAAAGAAAGAACAGCACGACCAACGGTAGCGTGTTTATAACAAATAACCATTTCGGATTAAGTAAATTTCGCATTGTATCTTTTGTGGATTAATAATTTTTCAATTAGTACGTAAGCCAAAATCAGAAATGTCAGATTCGTAATTATGCCAATAGCTTCGTGTATGATATGTTGTTGGTTCAGAAAAATGCCTTTTGTCTGAGTCTGTACAACGATAGAGGCAAAAATTCTTGATGTATTTACAAATATCGTCAGTAGATAAGCTCCAATTAAAGCAGTCGGAATTGTAAGGATTTTGCTTAAAGTCTTGTCAAAGTGTTTTACTGTCAAGTAAGTAAAAAGAAGGAAGCACAAAACCCAAAAGTTAAAACCCGAGCAAGATTTGTCAATAATGATGTTTAAGTTTTCGTGGAAATATCCACTTTCAGAGAGATAAATGGAATGTGAGCCTGTCAAAAGTCCAAAAAGTTTGTCGGTCGGTTTGAGAAGAAAAGTCAAGTCGTTATTGTCTGCAAGTGTAAAACCAAATTTCAGCAAGATGAAAAGTCCTACTGCTGTCAAATAATATGGTATGTTCTTGTTTATCTGCAATGTCGTTTTTTGTATGTGTGGCAACGCCTGTATAAAACCCGTTTGCTATATAAGGCTATGAAATACTGAAAGTAGTAATTTATGCTTTCTCCGCAAACTGATACACTTCATAAATTGCAAAAGCTTTGAATATTTGGGTACCAAACTTGACCAACGCAATATCTTTGGTTGCCCGCTATGAAAAGCAAGCATAAATTACGGGTTATTTAGCAGTCAATGCCCTACAAGGTGGTGAGCAAATGGGTTTTATATCATGTTGTAGCATGTTTTAGTTTAATTCGTCTTGTCAAAAACAATGTTCCAATTGCAAGCGGAATAGCGGTCCAACCGAAAAAAAGTAGACTTATAAATGAAAGTTGAATTGAGGCTAATATTCCTTCTAGTGGATTAGTTGGCTCTCCGTACATATATCCACCAAAAAATTCCACATTGATATAGTTAGCAATCAATGAGATATACCAATGAAGCCAGTGACTTATAATTCCAATTATCAATCCAGTAATTATCAGTCTTGAGTTTGAATAGTTCTCTGGGTTAGTGACAAGAAATTTACATATTAGGAATCCAGTTACAAATCCAGCAGTCCCCGTTGTAATCCATAGAAATTCCCAGCCGTGTCCATGAGGTTCATTTACGAAGAGGAATCCAGCTAGCGCAGAGATTATCCCAAAGGTCAATCCATTTAGAAACGAAAAGCTCATGTATTTTAAAGGTTTTTGCTCCATGCACTATATGCTACAACAATTCTATAAAGTAATAACACTTACTTTATACGCTAATATCCTGCATATAAAGCAACAAAAGTTACTTTATATGCATTACACCTTTTTACCCTACACCCAGCACAAATTTTTAATTTAAGCATTTGATTTTAGCAATTGGTGTACTGTAAATATATAGGATTATTCTTTAAATACATACTAAGAACACAGGACTTAGTCGAAATGCTTAGTACTTGATACATTAAAATAGACCAAGCGGACGCTTGACCTATTGCATTGCAGTTTACAAACCCTAAAACCAAATATTATTCTCTCCAAAATATTCTTTTTAAGTCCTAAACAATATTATTCTGCCCTAACATATTTTACAACTTCCTGGTTTTGTCAATTTAATTCCTGAATATCATTTTAGTTTCCTAACTTATATTTTTTGATTCCTAAGATCTAGGGAATCGTTTTTAATGCTTAGGAAGCGCTTTTAAAGATTCGGGATTATTGAAATACCGACTGTAATAACCTTTTTCCTTGTCGGCATACTTTCTTAGGAAGCTGTTCACCTTTCTTTTAAATAAAAAAAAGGTACTTAGCTTGATTATTATAAAATAATATTCAGCTTGCGAAAGGCCTACTATCATGGCTAGCTTTCTAAACACCCTCACCTGAGCTGAAAAAATCATAAAACTAAAATAGCCGGCTAAACCGGCTCTTCCTTTTTGTCTATTGTCAACTGTCAATTTTCCTGATAATGCTTTTAGCAAAAAAGTTTGTTACTATTTCTTTCAACTGTTAATAGATTTTTACTATCAACAGCTTCACAAACATATAATTTCATTTAATTTTCAATCATTTATTAGTTTTATGCTCAATGCCCCATTTTCTTCATCCGCACTTTCAGTATAAATTTCATAAGTATATTTTCCGTTTTCCAATGGAGTTTCTCCAACATAATCGAATGGCTGCAATTTCAGAGTATTTCCATTAATCTCTAGCTCAACATAAGCATAACGGTATGCCATCTCAAATGCTTTATATTCTGAGAATTTACCAGAATTTAGATCTCCAAAATCAACATTACCAGTAGTTGTATTAATGACTATATTTTTATAATCAAAGTTACTAGTATTGGCTAACCGTATATTCACAGCAGATGGATCAATCTCATCTTCAGTGCAGCTAAAAAGTAAGCTAATAAGAGCGAATATTATTATTGCTTTTTTCATATTTAAAAGACACTTATTTATATTTTATGGTTGCAAAATATAATACTTTGATAGGAGTTCTTTCAAATTCTACACAAAAAAAGCCAGCTAAGCTGGCTTTTTTGTCTATTGTAAACTGTTATTTATCTTTTTCTTTGCAACTAGCGAAATCCGGTCTGACCTGCGGTACTGAACTCATCCTACATTCATCACCCTTCATCCAACTATTTAACTAACCCACTCCTTCACATCATCCGGGCTTACACTCGGAATATCCAATTTCATTTTCTTTTTCAATCCTGAAATCTGATGGTGTAATTTAGTATGCTTGGTTTCTTTTAGCTCTTCTACCGTTTTGATACCTGCTTCCATCACCACTGGAGCCCATTCTTCTGGCACTCCTGCTGCTACGAAATCTGCTTCAGTAGCGACTTTAGCTTTTTTCTCCGGCTTCATTTGCGGGAAGAACAATACGTCTTGTATGGAATTGCTGTTGGTCATAATCATACTTAAACGATCAATACCAATTCCTAATCCTGCCGTTGGTGGCATTCCATATTCTAAAGCACGTAAGAAATCTTCATCCAACACCATGGCTTCATCATCTCCTCTTTTGCCTAACTCCAACTGCTCTTCAAATCTTTGACGCTGGTCAATTGGGTCATTCAACTCAGAGAATGCATTACAAATTTCTTTTCCATTACAAATGGCTTCAAACCTTTCAACCAAACCTTCTTTGGTTGGATGCTTTTTCGCCAATGGAGACATCTCAATTGGGTAATCTGTGATGAAAGTCGGCTGAATTAATTGCGCCTCGCATTTCTCACCGAAAATCTCATCTATCAATTTTCCTTTCCCCATAGAATCATCAACAGGAACATTCAGTTTTTCAGCCGTCTTTCTTAACTCCTCCTCATTCATTTCAGAGATATCAATACCTGTAAAATGCTCTATGGCTTCATACATGGTATATCTTTTCCAAGGTCTCTGGAAATTGATAATATTTTCGCCCACTTTCACTTCTGTGGTTCCATGAATATCCATGGCTACTTTTTCCACCATTTCCTCCACCAAATTCATCATCCACTGATAATCTTTGTAGGCTACATACAATTCCACTTGCGTAAATTCAGGATTATGGAATCTTGACATTCCTTCATTTCTGAAATCTTTAGCGAATTCAAAAACACCATCATAACCACCCACTATCAACCTTTTCAAATAAAGCTCATTGGCAATCCTTAAATATAAAGTCATATCTAAGGTATTGTGGTGAGTTTTAAACGGACGCGCTGCAGCACCTCCATAAAGCGGCTGAAGAATTGGAGTTTCTACTTCCAAATAACCTTTATCACCTAAGAAAGTACGCATTGAATTCACCAATTGCGTTCTTTTCTTAAAAGTATCACGCACTTCAGGATTTACAATCATATCCACATAACGCTGACGATATCTTTGCTCTGAATCTGTGAAGGCATCATACCTTTTTACATTACCCTGCTCATCGGTAACTTCCTTGGTGATAGGCAATGGTCGTAATGACTTACTCAATACAATAAGTTCTTTTACATGAATAGAAATCTCCCCAACTTGAGTGGTGAAAACGTATCCTTTTATACCAATGATATCACCGATATCCAATAATTTCTTAAATACAGTATTGTAAAGCGTTTTATCTTCATCAGGACAGATTTCATCTCTACTAATATAGATTTGAATTCTTCCAGTGCTATCTTGAATTTCTGCAAATGATGCCTTACCCATGATTCTTTTGGTCATAAGTCGGCCTGCAATACTGATGTTTTTATAATTCAGCTTATCGCTTTCGTAGTTTTGTTTGATATCTTTAGCACTTACATTGATATCAAATGTTTCTGCGGGATAAGGGTTTATTCCCAGTTTCTCTAATTCTTCCCTGCCTTTTCTTCTTTCTATTTCCTGTTCGCTTAAATGCATCATTTTTTAACTCAATATATATTGGAATCTCGTATCTACTATTTTAATCTGCAAAGATAAAGGAAAGTATGGTATTTTTTGTGATGAGATGCTAGATTCTAGCCCCTAGATGTTAGATAAAAGATGTAAATATTCCCTCTGATTCACTAACTGGACAATTGACAAAATAAGCCGATGGCTTATTCAGTTGACAAAAATTCTTTAAAGTGCATTCCGCTGAATTTAAGGGAAATAATGGGTAAGAACATTTTGTCTATTGTATACCGTCAACTGTCTATTTTCTTGATTCTACCCAATTCCGGTCTGACCAGTGGTATTGACCTAAAGGCAATCACCTTACATCCATCACCCAACTTCCCACTTCTAACTCTTCTTCCTCTCTTCCTTTCTCCTCTGTATCTCTTCCTTTATCATGGAAAACTCTCTGCTGCTTTGTCCCGCCACGGATGTATTTTCTTCCGCCCTTCTAAATAAATAAGGCATTACTGATTTTACAGGCCCGTAGGGCACATATTTAGCAACATTATAGCCTTTGTCCGCCAAGTTAAAGGAAATGTTGTCACTCATTCCATACAACTGAGCAAAAGTAATTCTTTCATCATTTGGTTGAATACTATGCTTATCCATCATATAGGCTAAGAAATAATTACTGTATTGGTTATGCGTTCCATTGAAAACATATATTTTTTCTAAATTCTCAACACAATATTCCAATGCTGAATTATAGTCGATATCTGTTCTTTCCTTTGATATTTGTATGGGATTTGGATAGCCCATTTCCTCTGCTCTATCGGCCTCTTTCTCCATATAAGCACCTCTTACTAATTTAGCACCAATGTAATAGCCTCTATCCAAAGCTCTTTTATGTGCCTTTTTAAGGTTCTCAAACATATCCGCCCTGTACATTTGGTAGGTATTGTAAATAATGGCTGTTTCCTTATTGTATTTTTCCATCATTTGGTAAACTATCTCATCAATAGGGTCTTGTAACCAGCTTTCTTCAGCATCAATTAATATTCTGACATTCTTTTCGTAAGCCGCTATACATATTTTTTCTATCCGTTCTTTATCTCTCTGATGGATTGCTTTCTCCTTTTCAGTCAGTTCTTTACCGGCCTGAATCTTAGTGAAAATTTTTCCAAGTGCTACTCCTGAAGGTTTGAATACGCAAAAAGGCAAATTCTCATCATTGGCTGCACGATCTATAGTCCTTAGGACTTCATTCATGGTTTTATCAAATCCCTTCTCATTTTTCGCACCTTCCACAGAATAATCTAAAATAGTGCCTATTCCGTGAGAGGCCAACTCATCAATTGTTCCTTGACTGTCTTTAATAGATACCCCTCCACAAAATTGATCATACACGGTCCAATAAATAATCTTACTTATTGGCAGATGCAAAGCAAAGCCTAATTTCACAAAAAATTTACCAATTGCCACTAACCATCCTTTACCCATCAGAGAGAAAAGCCAATATGCTTTTCTTAACTGTTTATCTGACTTACTGGTAAATGCAATGGATACATCATCAAAAATCGGGTTTGTAGTTACTTCCATATATTTAATTTAAATAGAGCCTATCAGGCAATTACATGAGAAATTGTTATACATATCTGATGTTCAATACCAAATATTCAGTGTTTGTGAAATTAATTATTAGATTCCATATAATTCCGCAAATATAAGGAAAACGATCTCACTTGCTTTTTGTTAAATTGATTAACTTGCAACTTTTTATAAAATATTTATGAAGATTAAAAATTGGTATTCAGGCGGTAAACCTTGGGTAATAACGGGTCCTTGTAGTGCGGAAACAGAAGAACAGCTTCTGGCAACCGTTGAGCAATTGGTAAAGAATGGTTTTACTACTATGAGAGCTGGGGTATGGAAGCCCAGAACCCGTCCAAACAGCTTTGAAGGTGTAGGGAAAATCGCTTTTCCTTGGATTAAAAAAGCAAAATCACTTCATCCTAATATTCAGTTTGCAATTGAAGTCGCATCTGCTGAACACGTAGATTTAGCCTTAAAAAATGATATAGATATTTTATGGGTTGGGGCTCGAACAACAGTTAATCCCTTTAATGTACAAGAAATAGCCGAAGCTGTTCGGGGTGTGAAAGATAAACCCATTTTAATAAAAAACCCTATCAATCCAGATTTGGCATTATGGATGGGCGCTCTGGAGCGATTTAATGCAGTGGGTATTGAGCAGCTTGGAGCAATCCATAGAGGTTTTTCTACTTACCAAGAAAGCATATACAGGAATATTCCGCTTTGGCAGATTCCGATTGAATTGAAATCACGCTATCCTGAATTGCTTTTGATTAATGATCCGAGTCACATTGCCGGCAAAAGAGATTTACTATTTGAAATTGCTCAAAAAGCAATGGACCTGCAGTATGACGGTTTGATGATTGAATCTCACAGATCGCCCGATGAGGCTTGGAGTGATGCAGCTCAGCAACTGACTCCTGATGCTTTAAAGGAAATGCTAAGCCACATTAAAATCAGAGAGAAAAGCTTTCCCAATAAAGATTTTAAAAATGAATTAGAAGGTATCCGGGATCAAATAGATGAAACAGACAAAGAATTATTAGAAGTTCTATCAAGAAGATTGGAGTTGGTTAAAAAAGTTGGGCAATATAAAAAAGAGAAAAATGTTGCTATATTTCAGCTCGAACGTTGGAATAAAATAATAGAAAACCGTCCTTTATGGGGAAAAAAGCTGAATTTGGATGCTGATTTTGTAAAATCCATTTATCAGGACATCCATGACGAATCCATCAGAATTCAAACTGATATTTATAATGAAGAATAAAAAGAAAGTCTATACACTGGGCCCAAAAGGCTCCTTCCACCACCTAGCTTGCGTAGAGTATTTAGGCGGACAACAAGAAATTGAATTCTGTGAAAGCTTTGCCGGTGTATTTGAAGCTGTAAGAGCCGGGCATTTGGGCTGGATTGCATTATATAACAGCTTAGCTGGCACAGTTGAAAATCATGAGGCTGAAATTGAAAAGAACTTCACTTTGTTGGATGAAATGGATTATGAAGTGAAATTATGTATTTGTTCAGCCCCGGGAACTAAACTAAAGGATTTAACCAAACTCTATTCACATGAAAAAGCTTTTGGGGAAAGCAAGCGATATATATCTGAAAAACTGCCAAAAGCTGAATTAATTAAATGCCCGAGTACTTCACATGCCGCGCAAAAAGTGGCCAAAGAAAAAGAGCAAAATTCAGCTGCGATATGCCATGCAGAAACTGCTAAATTTTATGGATTAGAAATTTTAGCTAACATTCCGAATAAACGGAAGAATGAGACTAGTTTTGGGTTGTTTGCGGGCTAAGAAAAGTTAGTATTTAAACTTTCTGACTAATTTTTCTTTTATATATATTTTTACCCACTCTATTTATATGATCAAGAAATTCAGGATTCTTAATTTTATGATAAATTGATAGATCAAACTTATAGGGTAACATTAAATCATCTAAATCAAACTCAATTTGATTTATTAAGCTCAAGTCAATTTCATCGCCAATTAAAGAAATATCAATGTCGGATGCGGGTTTATAATTACCCATAGCTCTTGAGCCATAAAGCAGTGCTTCTTCAATTTGAGGGTAATTTGAAAAAACAGACTTTATGTTGTAAATATCTTCTTTTGTTAAACCTGAATTTTCCATTTAAAACATTTTTCCTTGTTCCCCACTTCTTTTAGATTCCATATTTTTTTGGAATTCCAAAAATGCTGGATAATAATCATTTAATATCCTATGATAAATTTCATCGGCAATATCCTCGTCATAGGTGTGAGAAGTTTTATTTCGGCTACCAATCATATCCATCCAAACTTTACCATCTGAGACAAGATTCAACTGAAATGACTCTCTGGTAGCATCTCTACTCCCACCAACTTCAAAATTCCCTTGATATTTGGCATAATCCTTCATTACATTCCAAGCTAACTCATGGGTATATTCAAAACGCTGGATTAAGCCTTCTTTTATCATTTCATCTAAAACATCATTTAACTCATTTTCATCTAGCGTTTCTTCTTTACCTAAAACATTTTGATTGATATATTCAATGGCTTCAGAAAGCTTTTTTAACGCTTTCACATAGTTTGAAAATCTCTGTTCCCACCTGATATCGTGTTCCATGTTAGATGAATTATAAATATTACAATTAAAAGTAAAGCTTAACTGTTGTAAAAGAAAATAACAACGTAAACAAAGTAATAATAATTGCTTCTTAAATAATATGACATTATCTACTTATTAGAATGAAACCCAATAGTATTACCTTCAGTATCCATACAAATGCTACAAAATCCATGTTCACCTATTGGTTCTTTATTTTGCAATACTTTTCCGCCTGCAGCTGTAACTCTGGATGCTTCAGTCCCACAGTCTTTGCTGGTAAAGTAGACTAATGTACCGCCAGTTCCTGGTTTCATTTCTTTGGTTTTACACAACGCGCCACTGATATTAGCTCCACCTTCCGCCCAGGGAAAACTGACCATTTCTAAATCACCAAATCCTCCAGGTGTTTGCATCGGTATCATTTCGATTTGCAATACATCTTCGTAGAACTTTTGAGCTCTGCTCATATCTTCTACATAAATTTCTACCCAAGTGAATGGGTTCTTTGATTGTGTTGCCATGATTCATTTTTTAAGGTATAATTTATTATGTTATTTAGATTTCAAAATTGAAACAATAATGATCAAACTATAAACTCTAAGCATTTAATTGCTCATTCTTGTTTACCGTAAATAAAGATAGCAAAAAGAGATAATATTTCAATCTCTTTTACTATCGTAAGAATCAACATACGTCTAAGTAGTTAATCTCTTGTCTTTTAATAAAATTTAGTTTAGTTCAATGCCATTACTAACATCCCAAGGCTCATTATAATCATTAGTCCATCTTCTATGATGGTGACCGTGCTCATTGGCAAATTGAAAACATCTCCTAAGCAAGCACACTTGATGGCTTTCTTATTCAAAACAGTTCGTAAAACACCTATGATACTCACCGACATTACCACAAAAGTCACACTATTTGTAATAATTGGATTGAAATTTACCAAGAATGCAATTCCTAATATTAATTCCGTAAAAGCATAGATATAACCCCACAATGGGAATTTTCTAGCGATGATATCGTACATTAAATAACTGTCTTTAAAACCTTTTAGGTTTAACATTTTGAAAAATGAAAAAGTCAGAAAGAAACCCGCCATAAAATGTCGCATCCATCTTGATAGGTCAATGTTTTCAGCTGTGATCTCCAAAAGCGCGGTAACTGAAAAAATGTACAAAAAAATAAGCAAAACAGGCTTATAAGTACTAAACCAAGACTTACTTTGTTCCATTGCTTCATTGTGATGGATAGCAGAAATTTGGTACTTCTTGTCCAGTACATTCTGAAATTCGGATAAGCCAATATGCTGATCCATTGTGATGGTAGCGGAATTATTATCTTTTGAGACTTCAACGGCTGTTACTTTATTTACATTTAGTAAAGCAGATTTTACTTTGGCTTCGCAGCTTCCGCAAGTCATTCCTGTAATTTGATATGTGTGTGTCATATTTTTTGTTTTATTTTCTAAAGCAAAATTGACAACAAATCAAGTATGGAATGTTACGCTATTTTGGGATTGATTTGTAAGATTTACAAATCTTCTAGCGGTTTGCGTTTAATGGTTCGTAGATTTTTGAAGTAGCTGGGTGTTAAACCTGTTACTTTTTTAAATTGATTACTTAAATAAGCAACACTTGAATAGTTAAGTTGAAAGGCAATTTCACTCAAAGTAAGTTCATCATATACTAAGAGCTCTTTTACCTTCTCAATTTTTTGAAGAATATAATATTTCTCAATGGTTATGCCCTCTACCTCTGAAAATAAATTGCTCAAGGAACTGTAATCTTGGTTTAATTCTCCTGACAAATACTCTGAAAGCGTAACTTTAAGCACACTGTTTTTATTCTGAACCAAATCAGTAATTAAGTTTTTTACCTTTTCAATGGTTTTGGTCTTTTTGTTATCCAATAAATCAAAGCCTAAAGATTGGAGTTCTTGTATAAGTTGTTCTTTTACTACAGAAATGTCATTCTCCTGTAACTCGATTTCTCCCAATTCTACTTTTACAGGATGAAGCCTCAAGTTCTCAAGAGTTGATTTCACCACCATTTTGCAACGGTTGCACACCATATTTTTAATATATATCGTCATTTTTCAATTCATAATTACGATCAAATCCCAGAGATTTTCAGAATCTTTCACTCCTCTCTAAATTCCAGAATATCACCTGGTTGACATTCTAAAGCATTGCAAATAGCTTCCAGAGTACTGAACCGAACCGCTTTAGCTTTCCCTGTTTTTAGTATGGATAGATTGGATAGTGTTATGTCCACTTTTTCAGAAAGTTCATTAAGCGACATTTTACGTTTGGCCATCATTACATCTAAATTAACAATTATCGGCATATTTCAGACGGTTAATTCATTTTCAGATTGGATTTCAATTCCTCGGTTAAATACTTGAGATATAACAAATAGGATAGCTGCCATTAACAAAAATTCTGAAGCACCATTACCATATGAAAAACTTTCTATTCCTACAGGCTTTTTAATCAACCATTTCACATATCCACTAGTTATAATAGATAGAATTCCTATACTTAAAGCTGTATAACTTGTGCTTGCTATTCTCTTGGCTACTTCTGCATTAAAAGGGTTGTTTAAATTTATCTTTGAAAATATTTTTATTACGTCATAAAAAAGATAAGCCTTAAGTACCCATATCGATATTACCAATGAAAGTAATCCCACATAATACCCGAGGTGATAGCTATAAAGTTGAGATAAATTCAAGCCCAGGTATAAGTCATGCGACACAATCGGCTTAAACAGACTATAAATAAAAGTGAATAAAAGAGATCCTGCTTTAATACAGAGCCCTAAAAATATTACCCATGTTAGCACCCGTAATACGTTTAAAATAGAGTTAGTTTTAGATTTCATCGTTCAATAATTTTATATTTATAAACAAATATTAATAAATATTTATTGATAAACAATAAATAATACTCTTTTATCAAAAAATATTTTGTGATAGGTTAAAAATGAGGGTTACTTATAAGGATGGGATTACTATTGATTTTAGATGTTGGTTAGGTTTGAGGCAACTTGGTTTTGTGAATTGTAGGCAAAATCATTTGTACCAAGTAGAGTAGTAAATTGCTAGAAGAGTTTGTCTTTGTTTAAATGGTGTTCTTTAAAACTTCGAATAATAACAGGTAAAATTTGAAAACTGAATCAATTATATTTCCCCTCAGATTCAATTCCATTTTTAATTTGAGCTAAATGGTGATTGCAATGCCATGCATAAATTCCAATATTCTCAGCAAGATTAATACGCTTAGCATTTGCAGGATGAATAAACTCGAGCTTTAATTGTTCAGCATTAAGGTTCCGTAAAAGTAATACCCACCTTCTGTGAAGACCTTTTAATAAGAGTAGTGAATCTTCTATATTATAATCCTGTGAATCAATCAATTTAGCCCATTTATCTTCATCATAAGGTCGGATTGTTGGTGTATTTTCCGTCAAAGCTAATTTGAATCGAATAAAACTATTCATATGACTGTCAGCACAATGATGGATTACTTGCTTAACCGTCCAGCCACTGGGTCTGTAGTTCCAATTAAGTTTTTCAAGAGAAATCCCTTTAGTCAAATTTTCAAGCTTTGTCGGAAAATCTTCAATTTCTTTGATCCATTTAGAAAGCAGCTCTTTTTCAGGATTTCTATTTGGAGCATATGCTCCAATTGGGAATTTAAGTTTTTGTATATCCATCTTGATTGTAGTTGTGAAGTTAACGGTCAAGTATAAGAGCACTAACAGATTTGAAGGAAATTACCTGTCCGCAACCACCAAAGTTTCTTATGTGCACAGAACTTCAATTTACCACTTCAACCGCTATTACTTTTATAAAATGTTGGTAGTCATTTTTTTTATTTTCTAAATCTTTAAGACGGATAGTTAGCGAAACTATCCATTAATGTTTTCCACCAATTCCAATCATCCACATAATACATCAAAATGTGTTGGACGATTATAAAAATCAAAAAAGGAACATATGTGAATTTAATTTCCTTTGCATTCCTTTCTTTCCAAATGACAACAAGCAGGACCAATTCTATGGTTAAGTAAGAATAGGTTAAAGCCTCAGTAAAGTCAGAGGCAATCCCCAAAACAATAAGAAATAATCTGGTCAATGCAGGCACAAGCGGTCCAAAAATGGTACTTACCATAAATCGTGAATGAAGCATAATGTTTTTACGAAAACGCAATGCAAGGAAATATAATACGGCAAAACCAACTAATGTACACACATCTATAAATGCAAGTGTATAAGCAATATTTGGCGGGTAATTTGCCTGACCTTGAATCATTATTATCATCATAATGATGCCTCCAATAATTATTAAAGGCACTAATGCCAATGAGGAAAAGCCAAGTAATCTATGCATTTTTAGTTTGCCTTTTTGGAATAAATAAGGTTGTACTATGAGCAGTATCATCCAAAGAGTGGCACTTATTCCGTGCAAATGATAGGAAAAGGAAAATTCACCTAGCCTATTAAAATATGTTTTACTAAATCCAATTAGTACAACCACCAACCCAAGAGCTAAATAGAAATGTGCGTATTTATAATATTTTGTTTTAGTCATAGTACTGTCTATTTAAATGACTACCAGTGTTTGTAAAGGCACATACTTCACGAAAGTTAAAGTATTGGGTTTACACACAATCTACTGATTATCTATATACTTTCTCGTTCAAAAAGGAGGCTTAGAATAAACTCACAAATTAAATCATGATTCCATAATCTTCTTTAATTCGCCTAACCCATATTCCAAATCAGCACCCAGCATTTCCTCAAAATCCATCACTACCAACATCAAATTCATAGGGTAAGCCATAGAACCATTAAAACCCCAAGTCACTTTGGTTTGATGATCTCCAATTTCTTCCAGTTTCAAATAAGCTTTATCATTAGCTTCAAATGGTTCTTTGAATCTCAATGCATAATCTATACGGTTTTTATCAATAGCTAAAATTTCTTGTTCGCCTACTCCTACTTCATCACTTTCACTTTCCCAAGCAGCTATAAATCCAACTGTTCCATCAACGCCTGTATAAGTGTTTTTCATATCAGGATCCATGGTCGCCCATTTACTAAATTGATTTTGATTCTTTAAATATTTGACATAATCAAATACTTCCTGATGCGATGCATTGATGGTGACTTCTCTAGAAACTTCATATTCTTTGTCAGCTACTGCAGCTACAACCAATGCTAAAACAATAATCCCTAGGATTGCAAATCCAATAATCTTTAGAATTTTCATAGTTCATAAGTTTAAAAAGTGTTATCGAAAATAAAAATAATATTTGAACGGCTAGAAAGTATTGAAGAATAAATACGAGTGTAAATTGAAATATTATCAAATTTAACAAACATTGAATGTTCCTAAGATCATCCTTAAAGCATTATTTTACATGAAATTCTGTTCTGAAGATTTAAACCAAATAATAAAAGCTAACGAACGTTAGATAAGTTCATTTTTACGATTTTTTGAAAATATTTTAGAATTTTATTTTGTTTTATAAAATCAGCACTCTACATTTGAAACATGATACACACACAAGGACGATTTTATTTTTACTTTTATTTTATCCCGCTCAGGCGAGTCGGTCCTTGTTATGCTATGTAATTACTAAACTAAAACATACTTCAAGCCCGGTTCGCAAGAGTCGGGCTTTTTTTTGTCCAAAATTTAAAATAACAGAAAAATGAACACATTGAAAATGAAAGATTGGGGACTGGGTCTCGGAAAACATGTAGTCATAGCTGGACCTTGCTCGGTAGAAACAGAAAAGCAAATAGATGACCTTTGTAACAGCTTTGAGCGCGAACCTCAAATCGGTATGTTTCGTGGTGGAGTTTGGAAACCCCGCACCCGCCCTGGAAATTTCGAAGGTTTGGGGGAAGAAGCTTTACCCTGGCTTCAAAAAGTAAAAAGCAGATTACATATTCCAGTTTGTGTAGAAGTAGCCAATACAAGCCACGTAGAAGCTGCTTTAAAACACGATATTGATGTTCTTTGGATAGGTGCCAGAACTACTGTAAATCCATTCTCTGTACAAGAAATTGCAGATTCCCTTAGAGGAGTGGACATCCCCGTAATGGTAAAAAACCCCATTAATCCTGATTTAGCTTTATGGGTTGGAGCATTAGAAAGAATGTATGATGTAGGCATCAATAAATTAGCCGCAATCCATAGAGGATTTGCTGATCCATATGATAAAATCTACAGAAATAAGCCGAATTGGAATTTGGCTATGCAATTGAAACTGGAATTGCCTGAAATTGAAATCATTAACGATCCAAGTCATATTTCAGGTAAATGGGAAATGGTGCAGTCGGTAGCCCAAAGAGCCCTTAATTTCGGTATGGATGGCTTGATGATAGAAACACATCCAAACCCGGCTGAGGCTTGGTCTGATGCTCGTCAGCAGTTAAATCCTGAGCAATTATTGACTTTACTGAAAGAAATATCTTTCCGTGAGCGCATTGATTTTGAAAATCAAATTCCTGAAAATTTGAAAGAAATGCGTAATTCGATCGATCATATTGATCAAAAACTAATAGATTTACTTTCTGATCGCTTTCATTTGATAGACCAGGTGGGTGCTTACAAAAAAGCCCACAAATTATCAGTTTATCAAGGCGGAAGATGGAAAGATGTATTGGAAAGCAGAATTAAGCTAGGGACTGAGAAAGATATGAGCGAGAAGTTTATGAAAAACTTGCTGATAGCCATACATGACGAATCCATTAAAAGACAGGAAAAGCAAATTGCCAATAAGGATGTTGAACCTTTAACCATTATATGAGCAAAGTATATTTTAAAGAAATAAGTTATATAAAAGAGATTTTAGCTTCAGTTGAGCACTCACAATTGTTTGTATTAGCGGATGAAAATAGCAAAAAACATTGCTATCCACTGATAAAAGATCATTTGGAATATCATCATATAATTGAAGTTATTTCGGGGGAAAAACATAAAACCTTAGATAGCTGCCATTTAATTTGGAATGCCTTAACCCATGCAACTGCTGATAGAAAGGCACTCTTGATTAATTTAGGCGGTGGTGTGATCACAGACATGGGTGGATTTTGTGCGGGTACTTACAAAAGAGGGATTCGATTTATCAATATCCCCACTACTTTGTTATCACAGGTTGATGCTAGCGTTGGAGCGAAAACCGGAATAGATTTCAATGGTTATAAAAATCATATAGGGCTTTTTTGTGAAGCAGAGGCAGTACTTGTCAATTCTGCTTTTCATCAGACTTTGCCTCATAAACAATTAGTTTCGGGCTATGCAGAAATGCTAAAACACGGTTTGATTGCTGATAAAAAGCATTGGCAAGATTGCCTTGACAATGGAGTTGAGAAGTTTAGTAATGAATTGATCCAGCAATCCGTAAAGATAAAAGAGAAAGTGGTGGAAACAGATCCTACGGAAAAGGGATTGCGGAAGATTTTAAATTTTGGACACACCATTGGACATGCTATTGAAACACATTTATTAAATACTGAAAATGAATTATTACATGGTGAGTCAATTGGTTTGGGAATGATAGCGGAAGCTTATATTAGTAAATCAAAAGGGTTATTAAGTGAGCAAGATTACAAAGAAATAGTAGAAGAATTAAGGAAAATTTACAAAAGCCTTACAATCAAAAAAGCCTCTTATGATGAGATAAAAAGGCTTTGTAAACAAGATAAAAAGAATCAAAATGGAGAAATAAACATGAGCTTGCTCAAAAATATTGGTCAAGCGGTCTATGATATTCCTGTTGAAGAGGAACTGATAGACCAAGCACTAAATGAAATATTATAATTTCATTTTCTCGCGAAACGATTTAGCGCTATGAATAGCTGAATCGCTTAAGTCGTTTAACCAATCAGAATCTAAACTTTCTTCAGTATGTCTTTTGATGTTTCTCAATCGATCTGCTACAGTTCTTGTAACTTTTTTACCATTTTTACTTTTCAAAAGGGCTCCAGCTGCTACTACTGCGGCAGCTCCTGCTAAAAATGAAAAAATTGATTTACTTGTTGTGCTCATTGTATTAATATTTAAAGTTGATAGCTTGATAACGCTCAACTTATAAAAACAGTTTAAACTAATAAATAATATTTTGAATTATTTTATAAATAAATATAAAAATTCTACCAATAAAGAGATTTGTTCGATCAACTTGCCTAGTTCAAAAAGCGAATCAAACAGATTATTGATTATAAATGCCCTTTCGGGTGGAAAAATTGATATTGAAAACCTTTCCAGTGCTCGAGATACTCAGACATTAATCAATCTATTAAAGAATGAACATGATTTAGCTATATTCGATGTCTTAGATGCAGGAACTGCCATGCGATTTCTTACTGCCTACTTTGCAGTAGCCAGTAAAAAGGAAGTTATTTTAACTGGAACAGACCGAATGCAAAAACGCCCAATTGGAATTTTAGTAGAAGCTTTAAATTCAATTGGTGCTGAAATAAGCTATGAAAAAGAGGTAGGATTTCCCCCTTTGAAAATTAAGCCATTTCAAAAGCAAATAAATTCAAAAATATCAATTCCTGGAAATATCAGTAGTCAGTATATATCTGCCCTTTTGATGATTGCTCCTTACCTGCCAAAAGGATTAGAAATCACTATTGAAGCACCTATTTTTAGTAAGCCTTATATCGATATGACATTGGGCTTGATGCAAATATCTGCTATTCAATTTTCTCAAAAGGATAACATCATTTCTATAAAACCTCAAAAATATCAGAAAAGTACTCAGAAAGTAGAATCAGATTGGTCAGCTTCCAGTTATTGGTTTTCGATTATTGCCCAGTCCGAAATTGGGAAAAAAGTGTTTTTGGAAGGATTGAAAAGCAAAAGCTTTCAAGGAGATAATGTCATTAAAGAAATAGCTGGGAACTTTGGAGTAAGTTATAAATTTGAAAAAACTGGTTTACTGCTAGAGAAAATAAATTCTGCTGAAAATAGTCAATTAAAATTAGACTTTAAAAAATGTCCTGATTTAGCTCAGACCGTTTTGCCTTGCGCTGCTTCTTTAAATGTGGATTTGGAAATGACAGGCTTGGAGAGCTTAAGGATTAAGGAAACAGATAGAATTACGGCTTTACAAAATGAATTATCAAAGTTCAAATGTAAACTTACAGAACCGGAGAAAGGAATTTGGAAACTAGACAGCTCAAATTTCACAACAAAAGAAGATATACACATTGAGACCTATGAAGATCACAGAATGGCAATGGGTTTTGCGCCTTTAGCCATAAAAACAAGAATCCAAATCAAAGAAATTGAGGTAGTGAATAAATCCTATCCAAGCTTTTGGAAGGATTTAGAATCATTCGGATTTGAGTTGATCGAGCAATGAGTTGAAATACTGAGGAGCTTTTAACATTCTGCTACCATACCAGCTGAACATTTCGCCATCTACTATAATAAAGTTGGCATTAGGAAATTCCGTTTTTAGTTCTTCAATATGCTTTTCTTGAAATGGGAAAGGCTCAGAAGAAAGGAAAATATAATCTGGATTAGCTTTTACTATTTCACTTATTTCAATTTCAGGGTATCGATTTTTTGCAATTATATTTTTAAAGCCTGAGTCAACTAACATTTTGGAAATAAAAGTATCAGTCCCAGCCCACATCCATGGATTTTTCCAAATGCAATAGGCAGCTTTAATTTTTGGGGCTTGTTTCTTAATCGAATCAAATTGCTGATTAATATTTTGAATTATTATCTCAGCTTTTTCACTTTCACTTGTCAACTCGCCTATATCATTCATCATATGTATAGCCGAATCAAAATCATTTACATCGGAAACGTAAACAGGACAAATTTTTATTAGCTTTTCAACATACTGCTTTACATTTTCCTCCTTACTAGCAATAATCAGATCTGGCTTCAACTCTCTGATTTTATTTATATTTTGCTGCTTTGTTCCACCAATAATTTCTTTTTGCTTTAGCCATTCTTTCGGATGAACACAGAACTTAGTAATCCCTACAACCCTTTCTTCTAACTCTAGATCATACAAAAACTCCGTAATAGAAGGCACCAAGCTGATTATTCTCTGAGGGCTAGAGTCTAATTCAATTTTATTTCCTATTTGGTCTTTTAAAGTAGGCATATATTGTTGAAAAATAATTATTGATCATAAAAAAAGCTTCACCCTTTTTGGACGAAGCTTTGTATATTTTGTTTGTTATAACTTAAATAGTGATGCCCATATTAACCAGCTGGCTAGAAACTTTTAAGTTACTATTATCAAATGTAGATTGATTAATCTCAAATTTTAGCTTTCCTCCAACTTCTTTAAAATTAATGGAAGCTCCTTTTTTACCCAAACCTGATTTATCTGTAATGATTAATGTTGGTTTACTATCATATTTTTCTAGGATAGCATCAAAATCTCTACTTTTATTTGCAGCAAGATAAATGATATGTGCACTATTTATATCAGCAACATCTGCTATATTCACAATGTTGGTGGTTTGCCCTTTGATTTGTCTTTGACTATAAAGTGTTGATAATTGATCATACACATCATCATCTCCATAAACAGCAATAACAAAATCTCCTGATTTAGTTTCTGCCGGCCATTCTATGTATTTTACAAAATTAAATATTAGCATAGAATGAATTTCATGCATTGGTCTTTGAGCATTGGCATTCAAAGAATTAAAACCAATCATTACAAAGAAAAAAGCGATAAATAACTTAAAAGTAGATTTCATATCTCGTACATTTCTATTCCAACTATCTAGTAAAATTAATAAATTTCTTTAGAAAATTATATTTAAATAAAGAATTAAGTATCTACTAGCAAGAAAAGATTAAATAAATACAATTAATCCTGCTAATATTTTAATTCAAGTAAAAAACCCTAGCCTAAAGATTATAAACATCTCCAGCTAGGGTAAAAAAACTAAACTAAATCACTATAATTTATTAAATCAATATCCCCATGCTGGATAATTGATTTGAAATCTTCAAGTTATTACTTTTTATAGATTCTTGATTTATTTCAAATTTCAATTTTCCGTTAATTTCTTGGAAGTTGATGCAGCTACCTCTTTTTCCAAGACCATTTTTATCGGTAATCATTAAGGTTGATTTTCCAGCAAATTTTTCTTGGGCTACTTCAAATTCTCTGCTTTTATTACTTGACAAGTAAAGAACATGTGCATTTGTAACACCTTCTACATTATCAACATTTACAACTTTTACGCTTTGACCTTTTACAGTTCTGTTTGCATAAAAATTTTCAATCGTTGATGCAACATTTTCATCTCCAACTACTGCAATTACAAAGCTTCCTGCTTTAGCATCTGCTGGCCATTCTACGTATTTAATAAAATTAAATAATAGCATAGAATGGATTTCATGGATAGGTCTATCACCTGATTTTAGGTTAAAACCAAATACCATTAATAAGATTACAACAAGTACTCTACTGATTCTTTTCATTTTGTGTTTATTGATAATTTACACTACAAAGGTAGAGTTATGATTTTTATCAGTAAATCGAAAAAGTACCAATAGCTTTCAGAAGTAATATTTTATGAAATTAAGACAATTTGTATTTAAAATTGTGCTTGTCCTTAAGGTTTACAACGAATGCATGTAATAAATCAATGACAGACTGTACATCCTTGCTGTGTACCATTTCTACAGTCGTATGCATGTACTTAAGAGGAAGTGATACTAAAGCTGATGGAACGCCCTCGTTGCTGTATGCAAATGCGTCAGTATCAGTGCCTGTAGCTCTGCTTGCAGCTGATCTTTGGAAAGGAATATTTTCTTTTTCTGCTAATTCTATCAGCATTTTCAACAGATTGTTTTGCACAGCCGGTCCATATGTCAAAACAGGTCCTTTTCCTGACTTCTGATCTCCACTTTCTATCTTGTTATAAAGTGGAGAATGAGTATCATGGCAAACATCCGTAATTACCGCTACATCAGGCTTTATATGATGGGCTATCATTTCTGCTCCCTTCAATCCCACTTCTTCTTGGACAGAATTCACTATATATAAGGCAAAAGGAATTTTATCTTTATTTTCATGAATTTTACGTGCTACTTCTGCAATCATAAATCCACCGATTCTATTATCCAAAGCTCTGCCTACGATATAATCCTTATCTCTCAGATACATTAGCTCATCATCAAAAGTAATGACACAGCCAACATGAATACCCATTTTCTCAACTTCTTCCTTATTATCAGCTCCTACATCAATGAATATATTCTTTAATTCTGGCTTAATATCATTTTCCTTATTTCTAACGTGAATTGCAGGCCATCCAAAAATTCCTTTTACTATTCCCTTATCAGTATGGATATTCACTCTTTTCGAAGGTGCAATTTGATGATCTGAACCTCCATTTCGAATTACATAAATATATCCATCATCAGAAATGTAATTCACAAACCAAGAAATTTCATCCGCATGCGCCTCTAGTACCACTTTATAGGGAGCATCTTTATTAATAATAGCAGCTACTGTTCCATAATTATCCTGAATAAATTCATCAGTATAAGGCTTGATATAATCTAACCACAGTTTTTGACCACTAGTTTCGAAACCTGTTGGTGCTGCATTATTTAAATATTTGAAAAGAAATTCTTCTGCTATCTTATCCATAATTGAATTTTAAATTATAAAACTATGCTAAGATAAGCGTTGCAAATAGCAAAATGTTACTCAATCCCGATAAAATCTGAGAAATGGGATATTAATTCCTTCCTGCAATTAAGAATGGGAGCAAAAATATTGCACCAATCGTTGCAAAGGATAAATTAATTGCAAAACCCAATATCCTAAATGGCAATAATAGTAGCCAAATTAATGGATATAGAAAAAGAGCTATGATTGCCAATGGCCAGCAAATAACTAAGAGTATACACCAAAGTAAGAATTTTATCATGACTTTAAATTGTTTTTTAAATTATGATTCAATAGATGTGCCAAGAGGCGCAAAAGCTATCAGCAGCCAATTTGGTAGATTTAAAAATTGAATAGATATCAAAATCGAACAGTAAAATGTTCGAATATGTACAGGAAAGAAATTAAAACTACTTTAATCATTATCATCTAGAGTCGACAAAATAGGATATAAATTTTCAGTGTCATTCAACAATTTAAAATTTGACAAATAAAAAAACCGCAAGTTATTTTTGAAACTTGCGGTTCTCTGGTTTTAAAATCAGCGTTTATTGATTCTTATAAATCTTACCCTTTTTCATCACGAAATTTACTGATTCCATTGTTTTAATATTTTCTGTAGGGTCATCGCTTACCGCAATAATATCGGCTATTTTACCCTCTGATAATGATCCATATTTGTTATAGACCTTTAATAGCTTAGCTGGAGTTACCGTTGCTGATATAATGGATTCCATTGGTTTCATTCCTGCTTCTACCATATAACCAAATTCTTTACCATTATTTCCATGAACAAACACACCAGCATCCGTTCCAAAAGCGATATTAACACCTTTCTTATAAGCTTTACCAAAAGTATCTTGGATTTTAGGACCAATAGCTTTTGCTTTAGGAACTACTACCTCTGGATAATAACCTTCAATTTCAGCTAATTCGGCAACACTTTTTCCTGCCGTAATGGTAGGTACATAATAGGCATCATATTCTTTCATTAGCTCCATCGTTTCTTCTGACATTAATGTTCCGTGCTCAATGGTCTTAATACCTGCTCTGATAGCACGTTGCATGCCTTCGTCTCCGTGAGCATGAGCTGCCGTTAACATCCCATAATCATTGGCTGTTTCCACTATAGCTTTCAATTCATCTTCAAAGAATTGAGGATTCTGACCATTTTTAGCCATACTTAGAACACCGCCAGTAGCTGTTATTTTAATGACATCTGCACCGTTTTTATATCGTTGTCGGACAGCTTGCCTTGCTTCCTCAGGACTGTTTACTACCCCCTCAGCAGGACCAGGACTACCCATTAAATCATCTTTGTAACCATTTGTTGGGTCTGCATGACCACCGGTTGTAGCAATTGATTTTCCTGCAGAGTAAATAGTGGGTCCATCTACATAACCTTTATTTATCGCATCTCTTAAACTGCTATTTACTCCGCTTCCACCCAAATCACGAACTGAAGTAAAGCCAGCCATTAGAGTTTTCTTGGCATAAACTGTTGACTGAAAAGCTATATCAGCATCATTTAAGGTGAATCTTTTGATATACCCATCTTTTGAAGTTTCACTTTCCAAATGGACATGCATATCAAATAAGCCCGGCATCACCGTTTTGGATTTCAAATCAATACCTTCGGCTCCTTCAGGCACTTCTTTATACCCTTTTTCAATGGACTGGATTTTATCTCCTTCCACTATGATGGTCATTTCAGTTAATACCTTTGATTTTTCAACATCAATTAACTTACCGCAATGTAAATAAGTGGTTTGAGCAATTAAATTAACGCTCAACAAAACCATTGTAAGAATTAGTAATAGCTTTTTCATATAGTGTTTATATTTATTTAGATGTTATTATGTTCTATAAATTTTTATAGCAAATCCTCAGGATTATTGATATACAATTCCAGTTCCTTTTGGCTAAGCTCGGGAGCTCTGTTTTCATCTTTTGCTGTCACAATAGAATTCGTCATACTTCCTACCAATCCTCTATCCAAATCCATTCTTTCAGCTATAACGGCACACATTTGAGCTTCTCGCTCGTCCAGCTTATTATCTACCAGCATCATTTGGATATATTCATATAGAAAAATAATCTTTTCTTTTGTAGTATCCGGCTCATGAAACTTTACATCATCAGCTTCCATGATGATTTCATCTACTTCTTTTTCCACCACCCCATTTTTTCTACCTAAGGCGTAGAGATATCTTTTTTCCTCTTTCACAAAACGATTGTCAATTTTTGCCAGCTGGTATAAATGAATAAGGTGGGAGTATATTTTTTCAGTAGTCAATTCGAGCTCAAATTTCATTATTAAAATTTCATCACATTAAGTAGCAATATACAATTTGTTGCGGAATATTCCATCGAATTACCTTATATTGAAAGTCATGAATTTTTTGGCTCATATATATCTTTCAGGTGAATCTGATGAATTGAAAATCGGCAATTTTATTGGTGATTTTGTAAAGGCTTCAGATATGGAACAATACAATGAAGCAATCAACTTAGGAATTAGAATGCATTGGGCAATCGATGAATTCACCGATCATCATCCTGTTGTGCAAAAAAGTAAAGAAAGATTAAGACCGAAATACGGTCATTATGCCGGAGTGATAGTAGATATTTATTATGACCACTTTTTAGCTAGGAACTGGAAAGAGTATCATACTGAAGAATTAAGGCAATATGTTGACCAACAATATAAAATGTTGGAAAACCATATCAGTATTCTTCCAAAAAAGGTGGTGCACATGCTTCCTTTTATGATAAAACATGACTGGCTATATAATTATCAGTATTTTGAGGGGATAGAAAGAGTTATGCATGGAATGGCAAACCGGTCCAGTTTTAATTCTAAAATGGAGCAATCCGTAGTGGAATTAAAAAAGTATCATAAAGAATTTGAAATGGAGTTTCAGGAATTTTTCCCTGAGTTGATAGCTTTTTGTGAAGCTTTTTTGGAGAAGAATTAAGCGCTAATAAATTTCAGAAAAAATCTATCAAAAAAACCTGTCAGGTTTAAATCATCATTCAGCAGTATATTAAAATTACCTACAGAATTTATTTAAAAACGAAACCTGACAGGTTTATAGTTAAGTTAACTACTGAATTACAATAGCTACTTTATTTAATTTTTTAGCTTCAAGGGTATCTGTTTGAACACCTAGATTGTTATTGTTCATCTTACCTTTTTCGGCATGTACATGATAAACTTTAGGCTCTAGATCCTTAAAGGTCACTCTTCCTTTTTTATCCGTTACCTGAGAATCAGCTATTGGGTTTTCACTTTTTCTGTAATCATCCTTATTTCCATAAAGGGTGACAGTCGCGCCTTCCTGAATATTCCCCAAATCATCCTGAATTACGATTCTTAAGTTAGTTTTCAAGAATTGGTTATCCTCGGCTTTAGGAGTAAACTGAAAGAACATAAATGCCGATACGACTAATAGACTTAATGCTAATGTTAATTTTCTCATAGTTATTAATGTTTGGCAAGTAAAACGGATATATCAGTGAATTGTTATTCTGTAATATTAATTGAATATATGATTTCTGATTCAGTTATTTATAATTCTCTTTAAAACAAAAAAGCAACAAACCTTTCGATTTGCTGCTTTAAATATCTTGCTTTTATATATTAAGCTGTTTTCCCAATTAATTTTAAATGTCTAGTATGAGACCCCATAGCAGCTAACATTGATGGAAATTCGTTATAAGCAATGTTGAATTGCTGACACGTCTCTTTAACCAATTTGTTGATAGCTGGATAGTGAACATGACTAATTCTAGGAAATAAATGGTGTTCAACTTGGAAGTTCAATCCTCCTGTGTACCAGTTTAATACTTTACTTTTTGTCCCGAAATTAGCAGTAGTTCTGATTTGGTGAATAGCCCATTCCGTTGGAATGATTTTCTCTCCCTCTACTGGTGCATCATGGAAATCAGTTGATTCTACCACATGTGCTAACTGAAATACTACTCCAATTGTCCATCCTGTTACTACAGAAACAATCAAATACCCTACAAGAGTAGCTAAAACTCCTTTCATTAAGATCGGCAATACAAAGAAAGTACCGATATATGCGAATTTAGTAGCCCAAAAGATGATATGTTCTTTCACGCTCATTTTTGCTAATTCAGTGTTGGCTACTTTTCTAGTGAAATATTTTTTAAAGTCTTGGAAGAAAACCCAAAATGCATATGATGTTGCATATAATGGATAAGCATAAACATGCTGAAATTTATGGTACCATCTTCTCTTTTGGTGAGTAGAAACCCTAATAAAAGGACCAATATTGATATCATCATCCATTCCTTCAATATTAGTGAAAGAGTGGTGATTCTTATTATGCTTATTTTTCCAAATGAAAACTACCCCACCCATAAGGTTTAAGGTAAGTCCCATCATATAATTTACATGCTTATTATTTGAGAAACTTCCGTGAGCTCCATCGTGCATTACGTTAAAACCTATAGCTGCTAAATTCAAACCGAATATTGCACACAAGGTAATTGAAAGCCATATAGGCATACTTACAAAAACAATTAGAGAATAAAGGATAGCAAAAGATGCCAATAAAATAGTGGCTTTTGTGTATAATTTGCTGTTACCCCATGTTTTCAAATCGTTTTGTTTGAAATAGGCGTCAACCTTCTTTTTCAGTGTTGGGAAAAAGTTGTTGTCAGTGATTTTTGTTGTTGCTGATACTTCTTGCATAGTTAATTTAATAGTGACTAGCTCAACGAGCAAATCATGTTATTCGTTCATAAATTTAGAAGTTATTCACAAGGAGACACAAAAATTAAAAAATA
>Ga0098059_1000174_pt1 | contig 50292 bp, 54 predicted proteins | sample 20_taG_FD_92580 | JGI IMG/M metagenome (GOLD analysis project Ga0098059, IMG submission 92580) | Marine viral communities from the Subarctic Pacific Ocean - 20_ETSP_OMZ_AT15318 metaG | ecosystem: Environmental > Aquatic > Marine > Oceanic | place: Subarctic Pacific Ocean | collected 2015-01-19
AAATTAAAATCTTTCGCTTCATCCCAAATATAGGTTTACTCCAAGCCTCCAATATCACGCTATTGCTTTTCCATTTCAACTATTTCAATTTCCTTAAAGCCTGGAATTCTCCAACCACAATTCCAAATTGATTCCAACATATTATAGCTCAATAAAACCTCGAGGCTATCTATCATAAAAACAGAATCTAAATTAACAGGGGCGTGAAAATTTTGATCGTGGTGTATTAACCATCCACAGCCATCAACTGCGGGACTCCCATCATAGATCACCAAAGCTGAAACATTACGCTGTTCTTCAGGAATCTCATCAAGTGGGGATTGACTTTCGCAGCTAATTACAAATAATGCAAATAAGAAAGCTGATAGAATACGTGAAAGAGATATAGGGTCAGTGAAAGTCAAATTATCCATATAGCGGTCTATTTTGATAGTTTACTTAAAAATTTAGAAATGAAATCACTCTTTTGGTAAAAAGTGCATGGTATCATTATCTACGTAGTTCAATATCAACTCATTATTTTCAAGTACATAAGGCATGGCATAGGCTTCACCATTCCAACTATGCCTTAGTGCACTATAAAACCGCTCTTCCCATTCTGTGGTTGTAATCTCTGTCACGAAATGCTTAAAAATTAACTGATCACCTTCGACTTTGAATTCGCCATCCTCAAGGAAATTATTACCAGCCATCCCTTCATAGGTGCTATCGGACTTCAAATTCCAATATACAGGCTTACCATCATTAGGGTCATTAATTCGGCCATTTTCTTCAGTTTGGTAATAGGCTAACTCCCAAGTACCGATTAATTCATTTGAATTTGCTACGGAATCCTCATCACAACCAGTCCCTCCAATAAGCAATGGGCATATTATGATAATTATTTTTAATAGATCCTTCATAATCTAAAGTCTTAGTTATATTTATACTAAAGGTGCAAAATTAAACTTATAAATACAAAAGTTATAATAATAAACTAATGCTTCACATAGTATGAATTTTCAGGTGATATGTCTTTGGGCCTTTAAAATAATCCTTTAGCAATATCATTCATTAATTTCAAGATAATTTAACTAGAAAAAAACTTCACAAACTATTAACAAACACTTAATAATAAGTCGGTTATAAATTCCTACATTTGTAAAAATAGAAAAACTTGAACAATGCTAAAAGCAACACCTAACTTCCACCAAGGCATTAATTTTATTCAAATCTCCAGCTTGCCTTACGAGCAACAAGAGCTTTTTGCTTCATGGGTTCCCCAATCGGCTAAAATGAAATTGGTAATCAATAACATTTCCCTTCTTGATTGTGTGGAGTATCAAGATTATGCCTATTGGTTCGATTTTCAATATCAGAATCATAATTCCTTATTGGAATCAAGTATTTAAAAATCCCATCTGAATTTATAGCTTTGTGGTAAATACCAATCAATGGATTACCAAAAAGAACTCATTACCGTTTCCCAGAAATTAATCCCTGATTTTGAAATCAGCCAGGAAGAATCTTTCCACAAACAAAGCTTTATTGAAAAGCTTAGCCCCTATATTTCCCAATTATTAGATACTGACTTTCAAAAACTGGTGCAGATAATGTACCGCATTGATGTGTCGGAAAAAGAATTTGCCTTAACTTTGCAGCCTGGAAATGAAAAAATCCCTGAAAAACTGGCGGAAATGATATATGACCGCCTTTGTTTGAAGGCAAAAATAAGAGCAGAATACAAGGCAAAGTAAACTTTGCTGAATGGTCCAAGACCGAATTATTACTCGAGAATGGAGGTAACAACGATTTTACTTTATATCAAAAAGTAAAAATTCGAGCTAAAATTGTAAAAAATGTTGAAGATTGCAGTTGATTTTGATGGCACTATAGTAGAAGACCGATACCCAAGCATCGGTAAGCCTCAATTATTTGCTTTTGAAACTTTAAAAGCTTTACAACAACAGCAACATCAACTAATATTATGGACTGTTCGCGAAGGAAAGGCTTTACAGGAAGCGGTAGATTTTTGCAAAAAGCATGGAATTGAATTTTATGCCGTAAACAAAAACTTTCCAGAAGAGGAACTAGAGCCAGGGCAAAGTCGAAAACTGAATGTTGACTATTTCATAGATGACAGAAGTGTTGGCGGATTTTTAGGTTGGAGCAAAATATGGGAACTATTAGGTAACAATCCAGTTGAATACACACTTCCGAAAAAGAGCTTTTGGGAAAAATTAAAAGATTTGATGAGATGATTCATTTGAAAAGTAAAGAAGAAATTGAAATAATGCGTGAGAGTGCATTGCTGGTATCCAAAACCTTGGGGCTCATGGCTGAATTATTAGAGCCAGGAGTTTCTACTTTGGAATTGGATAAAAAAGCCGAAGAATTCATTAGAGACCATGGTGGAGTACCAGGCTTTTTAGGTCTTTATGATTTTCCAAACACCTTATGCATGAGTCCAAATGAGCAGGTTGTTCATGGTTTCCCAAATAATGATCCTTTAAAAGAAGGGGATATCATCTCCATTGATTGCGGAGTAAAAATGAACGGTTTTTATGGTGATCATGCCTACACCTTTGCTGTGGGTGAAGTAAAACCAGAAATAGCGCAACTCTTGAAAGTCACCAAAGAATCTTTGTATTTGGGGATAGAAGAATGTAAAGCAGGTAACAGAATTGGGGATATTGGTTTTGCTATACAACAACATGCTGAAAAACATGGCTATGGAGTGGTTAGAGAATTAGTAGGACACGGCTTAGGCAGGACAATGCACGAATCTCCTGAAGTTCCGAATTATGGTAAAAGAGGTAGAGGAGCCAAATTGAAAGAAGGAATGGTATTGGCCATTGAGCCAATGATTAACTTAGGCGGAAGAAGCATAAAGCAATTAGCTGATGGGTGGTCAATCGTAACAGCTGATGGAAGATACTCAGCACACTTTGAACATGATGTAGCCATAGTGGATGGAAAACCTGATATTCTGTCCACTTTTGATTATGTGGAAGAGGCTTTGAAGAAAAAGGGGGCGCTTTTGGTTTAATTACTAATGGGGGTAATCTCGAATTGCGAATTGAGTGATTACGAATTATGCTCAGAAATACCAGTCATAACCCACGAAATCTTTAATACAGGAAACCAGTCAGGTTTCTGTTTACAGACTGATTATTAAATAGCTATGATGTGCTAAATTAACTAATGAAAACCTGACAGGTTTTTTATGATTTCTCAAGTTGGCGCACGCGTTTCGCGTGTGCCTGTCCCCTCACTAAACTTCTGATTTTTTTATTGGGACGGTTATAATTAGCGGTAAAAAACCTTATAACCGTCCACCCTTGCAGGTGTTTTCACCCGCAAGTTTTAAGGCCCTCAATCCTTCTCCCAAAGTCCAGTGGGTACAATCTCCAATACATGTCCCTCAGGATCTTCAAAATAAGCAGATAGCTTTCCGTTTGGCCATTCATGCTCGTAGGTAATTGCGATACCCTTTTCTTTCAGCTCTTCTTTGGCAGTATCATAATCATCAGCCGGGACTTCAAAAGCAATATGTTGTTTTCCATGTGCGAAATGTGGTGGCGGAACATCCTGACCTTCGCTAAAATCAGGATTGAAGCAAAGCAATACTGAACTTCCAGAGCGAAAGAAAATTAATTTTTCAGGGGCATGAGTAATAACTGGCAAGCCCAATTTTCCATGATAAAAATCTCTGGCTTTTTCTAAGTCTTTAATGTAAAGACAAGTCTCTTTGATCTGATTGATTTGCATAAAATCAATTTATGGAATTTTGATTATAATTACGAATTAGGAATTGGGTAATTACGAAATTGTGGAAAATGTGAAAATAGGATTTTAGCTTTACACAGTAAACCTGACGGGTTTATAAAGTAAAGATTTTTTTAGCAGCATCGAACTCAAGCATAGAAATATTATAGGTCTATAAAAAAAATTGCTTGAAATGGACCACTTTCCCGAGATTGATGTTGCTCTAATTTGGTGCAGTTGGCAAAATTGGTGCAGTTGGCGCACGTGTGTCGCGTGTGCCTAAGGCACTAAAATACCCCCAAAACCTAAATTACTTCTTCTTTTTAAACACCCTCGCTATCCATCTTGGCAATACTATCGCTCCTAAAAACAGATACGGATAATAAGTCATAAGTCGCCAGAAAATAATAGTAATGAAAGTAACCGAACCTAAATCTTCTTTGAAGAATTGGGTAAAAATAAACTCAGCTGTTCCGCTACTTCCAGGCGTTGGGGAAACCAACATAGTAATCCAAATGACTACATGGCGAGCAAAAATCACAATATGCTCAAAGAAACTTTGATTGGAAAATGCTTCAATCACACAATTCAGCATAGCGTAACGTGCAGTCCATATAAACATAGTTGACAGCGAAATTTTCAACCAATAAGAAAAGTCCCGACCTCTTAACTCCTTGGAAGCCATCATGATTTCAGAGCCCTGCTCATAAGCTCCCTGTCGCCATCTTCTTAAGAATTTTATAGAAGTAATTTTTAATAAAATCCATCTGAACCATCTTGGATTGACCAAAACTGCAAAAGCCATCACGAAAGTGTAAATTGCTATAAGCGAATAACTCACTATAAATAAAGTAGGTAAACTCCGCCCTAATTGAGTTTCTATCATTGAATTTTGCGGGAAAATATGACCCGAAGCTATCAAATAGACAATAGGTGCCATTACCACAAAATACATATTATCGAATATGGCTGTAATCATGGTATAAGCTAAAGCCTTACCCAATTTTAGGCCTTCCTTCATTAGAATAAAAACCGCCACAGCTGTTCCTCCAACAACTGAAGGTGTCACAGCAGAAGCAAATTCCCAAAGGATGATGACATAAATACTGCTTTTCCAGGTCAACCTTTTTCCCGTAATCATACGGATTCGGTATACATAACCTACATCCCGAGCAAATAAAACAAAAAAGGCTAATGCTACAGGTAAAATTTCAGCCTCAAATATTAAAGACAGATTTTCTACGGTAACTGTATCATCTTGGTAAAATAAAAAAGCTACAATGGATACACCCAATAAAACAGGAATCCATACCTTATTTGGATTAAGGGTTTTGAAAATTTTCTCCTTCTCTAATTTCATTCAGCAACTGTTTCAATTTTTTCGAGCCAAAAATTATTGAATCCCTCTCCTACCGTAATAGTAATCAAGGCACTTTGCAATAACTCTAATATGGCCAGAAAATTAAAAATCACGGCTATTTTCTCAGGTTTCTCTTCAATAAATGTAGTAAATGCTAACTTTCCATCTCTCTCCAACTTTCCAATGATATGGTCTTTTTGACCTTCAATGGTGTATGGATATTGAACCACCTTATGGGAAGGTTTGTTTTTTTCGAGTTCGTATCGAGCCATAACATCTCTAAAAACTCTCAAAAGTTTATATAAATCTACATTTTGTAGTTCCGCTTCTACATTGATAGTTTCAGAAAGCGATCTCACTTCTCTTTTAACATTTCCTCGCTTTTCTTTCTCTTGCATTTTACCTTCCATATCAGAAAGTTCTTGCAAAACAGATTTGTACTTTTTGTACTCTAATAGATGGCGAACTAATTCCTCCCTTGGATCAATTTCGTTTCCTTCTTCATCTATCTGAGGACGAGGCAATAACATTTTAGCTTTAATTCGCATCAGAGTAGAAGCCACTAAAATAAATTCACTAGCCACCTCAATATTCATCTGCTCCAAATGCTTGAGATAATCCAGAAAATCATTGGTGATTTTGGAAATTGGAATATCATAAATATCCAATTCATCCCTTTCAATGAAGAAAAGGAGCAAATCGAAAGGTCCCTCAAAAAGCGGAAGTTTTATTTCAAAACTCAATTGCGATGGTGATTTAAGTGTTCTACAGTTTCAAAGATAATCGAATTTGAAAAGATTGCAGGTGAATGGAAGGATTTTATTGAAAATTTGCATTTATAACACAAAAAATTCGGTAATTTGTGGATTCAAAAACATTTACAGAAAGTATTTGTTTTCTGATTTAAACATTAAGAATATTATGCTAATTCAACCCGGAGAACTTTTATCCAAGATTGACAGCCCTGCTGATCTAAGGAAACTCAATCAATCTCAATTAGTACAGTTAAGCCAAGAATTAAGACAATTTATAATTGATAATGTATCGATATATGGTGGTCATTTTGGCGCAAGTTTAGGAGTTGTAGAATTAACTACTGCTTTACATTATGTATTCAATACGCCAGAAGACCAAGTAATTTGGGATGTGGGGCATCAGGCTTACGGGCATAAAATCTTAACAGGAAGAAAAGAAAAATTCCATACTAACCGGGTTTATGGAGGAATGTCAGGCTTCCCTAAAAGAAAAGAAAGCGAATATGATGCCTTTGGTGTAGGTCACTCCTCAACATCAATATCTGCTGCTTTAGGAATGGCATTAGCTTCTAATTTAAAAGGCGAATTTGACAAGCAACATATTGCCGTGATCGGTGATGGCGCTATGACAGGCGGTATGGCTTTTGAAGGCATGAACCATGCAGGCGCTTCAGATGCTAATATGATTATCATTTTGAATGATAATTGCATGTCAATAGATCCAAATGTTGGAGCTTTAAAAGAATATTTAACCGATATCACTACATCGCATACTTATAATAGAATGCGTGATGATGTATGGAAATTATTAGGCAAAGTAAGCGGCTTTGGAAAAAGTGCACAAGAAGTAGTAGGGAAATTAGAAAATAGTATAAAATCATTTCTTTTAAAACAAAGTAACTTATTCGAATCCCTTAATTTAAGATATTTCGGACCAGTTGACGGACATGATGTAAATCATTTAGTTCATGTTTTAAGAGATCTTAAAGACATTCCTGGTCCAAAAGTATTGCATTGTGTCACTACTAAAGGAAAAGGCTTTGGACCAGCTGAAAAAGACCAAACAAAATGGCATGCTCCAGGAAAGTTTGATAAAATAACAGGTGAGATCCAGAAAAAGCCGGTTGAAAAACCATCTGCACCAAAATATCAGGAAGTATTTGGTCATACTATAGTAGAATTAGCCGAGCAAAATGAAAAAATAGTTGGAGTAACACCAGCTATGCCATCTGGTTCTTCTTTAAATATTATGATGAAAGCCATGCCAGACAGAGCTTTTGATGTGGGTATAGCAGAACAACATGCGGTTACCTTTTCAGCTGGATTAGCAACCCAAGGATTAATCCCATTCTGTAACATCTACAGTACTTTCATGCAAAGAGGTTATGATCAAGTGATTCATGATGTTTGTATTCAAGACCTAGCTGTTAACTTTTTCTTAGATAGAGCAGGATTTGCAGGGGCTGATGGACCCACTCACCATGGTAATTATGATATTGCTTTTATGCGATGCATACCCAACATGATAGTGGCTGCACCTATGAACGAAGCAGAACTAAGAAATATGATGTTCACTTCTCAATTACCAAGAGAAGGAAAAGCTTTTACGATTCGTTATCCAAGAGGGAAAGGCGTAATGCCGGAGTGGAGAACGCCAATGGAAGCTATGGAAATTGGAACTGGAAGAAAAGTAAGAGATGGTAAAGACATCGCTATTTTAAGTATAGGTCATATTGGAAATTATGCATTGGAAGCAGCAGAAAAACTATCTGAAGAAGGAGTTGAGGCTGGTGTTTTTGATATGCGATTTGTAAAACCATTGGATGAAAAAATGTTGCATGAGGTATTTTCCCAATATAAAAAGGTAATAACCATAGAAGATGGATGCCTAATGGGAGGATTTGGTAGTGCAATACTTGAATTTATGGCAGAAAATGATTATTCTTCACAAGTGAAACGCTTAGGTATACCTGATAGGGTTGTAGAACATGGTGAGCAACATGAACTACATGCAGAATGTAACTTCGATCCTAAAGGTATTTTTTCTACTGCGCTTCAGATGGTTGAACAATCATTACATGCTAAACTATGACCATTCACTATGAAGTTTCCGGAAAAGGTTATCCGGTAGTTTTTTTGCACGGTTATGGGGAAACCCATAAAATATGGAACCATTATAGGGCTAGATTATCTGAAAAATACAAGGTAATCACTCCTGATTTACCAGGTTTCGGGCAAAGTGACAGCTTACCTTATGAGCTAAGCTTAGATATGGTGGCTAATTCCATATATGATTGCCTTAAGAAGTTAAATGTCTCAGAATGCATCATTATGGGGCATTCTTTAGGTGGATATGTTACGCTTGAAATAGCTAAACGGTTTCCTAATATTGTTTCTCACATTGGATTAATCCATTCTACAGCCTTAGCTGATACAGAAGAAAAGAAAGAAGGTAGAGAAAAATCTATTGAATTTATACAAAAACATGGTGTAGCAAAATTCATTGAAAGTTTTATACCTATGCTTTTTGGTGATAAGCACCGTGACAGATTAAAAGACACCATCCAATCCATAGTAGATGAAGGAAGCAAAATTCCGGAAAAAACCCTTACCGACTATATGCTAGCAATGCGCGACCGCAGTGATAGTTTAGATTTCATTAAGGAATTTGAAGGCTCCATTTTATTTATTTATGGTGAAAAAGACAGCAGCATTCCGGTTGCCTCAAGTAAATCCCAAATTAAATTTATGAAGCATCCTTATTTAAAAAATCTACCTGAATCAGGTCACATGGGAATGTTTGAAGAGGAAGAAGAGGTATATCAGGCTATTTCTAAGTTTATTGAAGTAACTCATTAGAAATTTATGACAATAAACAATGAAACCTCTAACTGTAGTTAAAATCTATTGATAAAGGCATAATCATTTCTTAGGGACCAACTTTGTTTTGTAGAACACTGCATAATTATCTTCCACACCTAAAGCTTCATTGTCTTTTTCGAACCAAATAGTATTATCTTTTACATGCGCCACCTGGGCAAATCCCACTCTGGATTCAAAAGATTGACCATACTTCTTACCATTTTTATATAGTTGAAATTCGTCTGGCGGCCATTTATTTAAGTTAGTATTTCTAAGTTCGTTCATTCCTGTCTTTTCTATTTTAGGCTCCAATCGCTCAGATTCTTTAATGCCAATGTTGTACCTTACCAAAATCAAATCATTGTCAAGTAACCAGGCCCCCTTTATCACCCCCTGAAATACATTCTCCGAAATAAAAAAACGAGGAATATCCTTATATGCATCCCTTTCTTTAACCTCATCCAAGTAAAAGGTTGAAATCTCTAGTGAGAACGTGTCTTTTAACTGAAAAGAAGAATTCTTAAATTCGTACAAATAAAGTAGCTCATCTCTATCGTAACTAACCAGCAGTTCATTTCTTTTCAGATGAATTGTTGGAAGCATACTTAAAGCAGGATAGCCTTTTCCATTCAAAAAACGACTAAAAGGTTCCAGAGGAATAATAGGATTAGATTTTTGCTCTTCCTTATCAATAATCTTTAAAATATGATGATTTTCGTATAGACTATCGTTCGAGGGGTTTAAGTTCAATTTATCATAATTTACAACTGTAAAAACATTTGATGAAGGCAATTTATAAATGCTACGTTTAAATAATCTTCTTGTCCATAAATTAGAATTTTCTTCCAATGGAATTTTCCAGACATTTTCTCCATTAAAATCATATGCAAAAACACCTTTTCGACCTCTGGCAATCACGGTCAGATTATCATAAAAAATAGGTTTGTCTGCCAACATTCCTGGATTATCCGGTATATCCCCTTCTTTTTCAAATTGACTTAGTATTTTACCCGCTAGGTTGGTAATGATAAATTCCCTATTTCTGCTATTGAAGAACAACATATGCTCTTGATTAGGCGAAAAATCGCACAGAACCGGAGCGCCCAGGTAATCAACTATTACAGAGTCTTCAATTTCTAATTGTAAGATAGGTTCAGAATTACTGTCAACTTCATTTGCTTTATCAGGCGAGCAAGAGCCAATGAGTGCATGTAATACAATAATTAGAATAAGAGGGAGGAAGCGCATAATAATAGATTTTTTTATAAAAATTTAAAATGAATTAAAATAACCACGAGGCTTCTTGTGGTATTCCTTACCTCACTATGTAAATCAATCATTGTTTTTTACCAATTTCGTTTTGTAAAAAACGGCATAATCATCTTCCACATCTAAGGCTACCTGATCTTTATTAAACCAAAGAAAATCTCCATCAACATACAATAAAGAAGCAATTTCAATTGATGACCTAAAAGGCTTTCCATATTTTTTACCGTCTTTATACATTTGAAAAAGGTCTTTTGGAATATTATCAGGCATAGACAGAGTAATACTGTTTTCTGAAGTCTTTTTCATTTTTGGTTCTTGCCTTTCTGATTCTTTAACTCCTGAATTATATTGAACCAAAACTTTCCCTTCATCCATTAAATAGGCTCCTCTCACCTCTGCTTCTCCCACTTTTCCTCCCATAACAAATCCATTTTGGCCTTCCAATGATTTCCTTTCTTTCCCTTCGTCCAAATAAAAGGGTTCAATAGTAAGAGAAAAAGTATCTTTCAATTGAAATGACTCGTTTTTCCAATCGTATAAATAAATCAAATCTTCTTTTGGATAGCTAATCACCATCTCATTACCACTCACATGATTGGAAGGAAGCATACTAGAGGGTTGATATCCTTTTCCATCCAAAAAACGACTAAATGACTCTAAAGGAATAATAGGCTCAATTGATTTTGCGTTTCGATTTACAATTTTTAAAGCACGTAGGTTATCATATAAACTATCAGTTGAGGCATCAATAACTAATTGATCATAATTAATGACGGTGAAATAATGTTGCGAATCCATCAAATACATGCTTCTCCCAGTATTTTTACTGAACCAAAACCCTAAAGGCTGTTCTCTTTCAATTTTCCATATATTTTCACCCTCAAAATTGTAGGCCCATATTCCTTTTTGACCATGTACCACAATCGTATTATTATCATAAAAAATAGGCCTATCTGCTAGCGACCCTGGATTATCTGGAATATCTCCTTCTTTAGAAAATTGAGCTATTATTTCACCTTCTGAATTTGTGATAATAAACTCTGTATTCCTGCCATTAAAAAATAATACACGCTCTTGATTGGGAGAAAAGTCGCATAAGAAGGGCATTCCTAGATAATCAACAGTTAAAGAGTCAACTATCTCAAATTTAAATTCAATGTCAGAATCGCTTACTTTTTCCTCTGACTTTTCAGATGAACATGAAAAAATAAATACTACCAGTGAAAAACTTAAAATAAAGTGAAGGTTACGCATGAGGTTTTTTTTATTGAAAACTAAAAAGGAATTAGTTAAAAATCAATAGAATACATAACTATTAGCATCTATAAGATTCAAATAACAAATTTCCTATTATCCAATTCGTAATTATTCCTTAGCTAAAGCTTGTTCCCAGTCCCAAGCAGACTTAAGCATTTCGTCCAGACCTCTTTTGGTTTTAAAGTTGAGTTCTTTTGAAGCTTTAGAGGTATCTGCATAAACAGCCTCTACATCCCCTGACCTTCTGTCCACAATTTCATAAGGAACCTTTATTCCAGTAGTTTTCTCAAAACTCTTCACCATTTCCAAAACTGAATAACCGTTTCCAGATCCAATATTGAATACATTAAATGAATTATCAGATTGCTTTATGGCATATTCCATAGCATTGATATGTGCTTCTGCCACATCAGAAACATGAATGTAATCACGTACACAAGTTCCGTCTGTTGTATTCCAATCACCTCCGAAAATATTGAGTTTTTCTCTTTTACCCGTTGCAGTTTCTGTAATAAAAGGTACTAAATGGTGGGGTGGCCCAGATTGAAATTCTCCTATCAGAGAAGATTTATGAGCTCCAATTGGATTAAAATATCTTAATGAAACCACTTTAATTGGATGTGCAATACTCGAATCCCTTAAAATATCTTCACATACTTTCTTAGTATTACCATAAGGTGAAATAGCCGGTTTTATGGGAGCATTTTCATTTACAGGCAATTGATCGGGATTCCCATAAACGGTACATGAAGAAGAAAATACGATGGGTTTCACATCAAATTCATTCATACACTCCAACAAATTGATAGTGGAAGTGAGATTATTGAAATAGTAATGTAATGGCTGCTCAACTGATTCCCCTACTAATAAAACAGCTGCGAAATGAATTACGCCTACAATCTGATTATTATTGCTCCAGAAAACTTCCTGCAATTGTTCCTTATCTCGCATTTCAACTTGTTGGAATTCAGGTCGCTTCCCAGTAATTTTCTCTATTCTATCTAAAACTGATATATCGCTATTGGAAAGATTATCAATAATTAAAGGTTCATATCCTTGATTCATCAATTCTACCACAGTATGAGAACCTATATATCCTAATCCACCCGTAACCAGTACTTTATTCGCCATTATTTCATTATATATTTTTCAAAATCTTTATGCTCCTTTTGAAAAAGCTTTTCTTTGTCCAAGGACTTAAAGTATTCATAAGTAATCTTCAAACCTTCCTGTCTGCTGACCTTTGGCTCCCATCCTAATAATTCTTTAGCTTTGGTAATGTCCGGCTGCCTTTTCTTTGGATCATCTTTTGGAAGATCTTTATAAATAACTTTTTGCTTGGTTCCCGTCAATTTAATGATTTCTTCTGCAAATTCCGAAATAGTAATCTCATCAGGATTGCCCACATTTACGGGCTGAGTATAATCACTTAGTAATAATCTGTAAATCCCTTCAACTAGGTCATCCACATAGCAGAATGAACGAGTTTGAGATCCATCACCAAAAATGGTTAAATCTTCTCCCCTTAAAGCTTGACCAATAAAAGCAGGCAACACTCTGCCATCATTTAGCCTCATTCTAGGGCCATAGGTATTGAAAATTCTTACAATCCTAGTCTCTAATTGATGATAAGTATGATAAGCCATGGTGATCGATTCCATAAATCGTTTAGCCTCATCATAAACACCCCTCGGACCTATTGGATTCACATTACCATAATAATCTTCTGTTTGTGGATGTACCAACGGGTCACCATAAACTTCTGAAGTAGAAGCCACCAAAATTCTTGCTTTTTTATCCTTGGCAAGGCCTAATAAGTTATGAGTTCCATGAGCCCCTACTTTCAAAGTTTGAATAGGGATTTTCAGGTAATCAATAGGGCTAGCTGGGGAAGCAAAATGAAGAATATATTTCAATTTGCCTGGGACGTGCACATATTTGCTAATATCATGATGGTAAAATTCGAAATTCTCCTTCCCCATCAGATGGGCAATATTATCCATAGATCCCGTGATTAGGTTATCCATCCCAATGACATCATAGCCTTCTTTAATGAACCTATCACACAAATGGGACCCTAAAAATCCTGCTGCTCCGGTAATTAATACTCGCTCTTTAGCCATAAATATTATCTTCCTATGCTGAAATACGTAAAGCCTAATTCTTTCATTTGCTCCACATCATATAAATTTCTTCCATCCAGAATCAAAGGCTCTTTCAATTCTGCTTTAATTTTATCGAAATCAGGTGTTCTGAAAACAGGCCATTCGGTCATGATCATCAAGGCGTCTGCTCCTTTTAAAGCATCATTTGGATTATCGGCATAAGTGATTTTATCACCAATCTGCCCTTTCACATTTTCCATAGCTTCAGGATCATAAGCTTGAACTTTTGCCCCAGCTTCAATCAAAGCCTCTATGTTATACAAAGCTGGCGCTTCTCTAATATCATCTGTATTTGGTTTAAAAGCCAATCCCCACATGGCAATAGTCTTGCCTTTTAAATCATTTTTGAAATAGCCATTTAAGTTATCCATCAAACGCGTTTTTTGGGTAGTGTTCACATCCATTACCGCATTCAATATCTTGAAATCATAATTAACATCCTTGGCAGATTTTGCCAAAGCCTGAACATCCTTTGGAAAACAGCTACCACCATATCCGATCCCTGCAAAAAGGAATCTTTTTCCAATTCTTGTATCAGTTCCGATTCCCTTACGCACCATATCTACATTGGCACCCAATTTTTCACATAGATTAGCGATCTCATTCATGAAAGTAATCTTGGTAGCTAAAAATGAATTGGCTGCGTACTTAGTCAACTCAGCTGACTTCTCATCCATAAAAATGACAGGATTTCCTTGACGCACCAAGGGAGCATATAATCTTTCCATGATTTTGGTTGCCTTAGGAGACTGTGTACCGATTACCACCCTATCAGGCTTCATGAAATCTTCCACTGCAACTCCTTCTCTCAAGAATTCTGGATTAGAGACTACATCAAAATCTACTTTGGCATTTTTTGAGATAGCTGCATGCACTTTATCTGCAGTCCCTACAGGTACAGTACTTTTATCTACTATTACAGCGTAATTTTCTAATAGGTGACCAAGATCATCTGCTACCTTAAGAACAAATCTCAAATCTGCTGCACCATCTCCACCTGGAGGTGTCGGCAAAGCCAAGAAAATTACCTCGGCTCCCTTAATTCCTTCTTTAAGATTAGTGGTGAAATCCAGTCTATTTTGCTTTACATTTCTTTCAAAGATTACTTCAAGACCAGGCTCATAAATAGTTACTTTTCCTGCCTGCAATTTTTTAACTTTTACTTCATCTATATCCACACAAGTGACATGATTGCCGGTCTCCGCAAAACATGTCCCCGTTACTAATCCTACATATCCTGTGCCTATTACTGCTATTTTCATTTAATGATAGTTTAATATTAGAATGTAAATCTAAGGCTGAAATATTCTTTGTTAACAACCTATAAAATATTCAGTGCTCAAAATTAAACTATTATTTGAAAGAATTTAAAATAAGAAAGATATAATTCAAAAGAGTTTTAAAAATCAATCACTATACCCAAATTAGGTAATATAGAACTATTACTTACATCAGCAATTCTCACCAATTCTCTTGGTTGTTGTATTTCTCCGTCATCATTTCTTCTTAGTCCGAAATTAGGCTCTGAAGGCAGATCTTGAACGAATGCGTTTTGCACTTCAAAGAAGATATTGAAAGTCCAATTATCAAAATTCCACTTTTTGTCGATCCTTATATCGGTTTGATTAAATGGATCTAAAAGTAAATCTCCCTGTCTCGAATAATCTCTAATAATAGTGGGATAAGATTGTAATGTAGCTTCCTGATCGACAGGTGCTAGTGGTGTTTTGCCTAAATACCGAACCCTTGCACTCACTTCCCAGTTATTTCCAAACTTATAACCTCCTGTGAAAGTCAATAAATTTCTATTGTCCCAAGTTGAGCGCAAATATTCATCTTTATCAAAACCTGTAAACTCACTTCTATATAAAGTATAAGCTAATATCGCATAAAAATCTTTAGTCAATTTTCGCTGATATAAAAATTCCATACCGTAGGTTCTACCTAACCCAACACTTTCAATGTTTTCATTTCCTAAAACTGAAAAACCACCGCCTAAATTGGCAAGTGAGACACTATCCACTACAGAAACAGGGTAGTTATCATATTTCTTATAAAAACCTTCTATGCTAAAACGTGCTGACGGTGTCACTAAATATTCAATTCCTGCAACCAAATGATCACTTTGAATGTATTCAGCATCTTTATTGGCGTAAGCATTATTTTGATCTGTAAAACCTAATATGGTATAGGGAGGGATTTTGTAATATCTACCCACAGAAGCATTAACCGTCCATTTTCTTTTTTCATCAAAAGTATAGGAAGCTGAAAATCTTGGGCTAAAAGTTCTATAGATTTCATTTCCTGTTTCAGTAAAAGTATTTCCATCCACTCTGAAACCAGCAGAAACCCCTAATCTGTCATTCACAAAATTACGAGAAGCTTGAGCATTTAAGCCATAACGAGTGAAATTCAAGCTATTTTCATAACTAAAGCCCCTGTTTTCATCTATCAATTCAGAATTATTGGAATAAATGGCTTCTTGCACTATAAATCCGGTATTGAAAGTCCAGTCTTCCATAAACTTAGTGAGGTTATAACGTAACTTAACTTCTTGCTCTTGAGAATTATTACTAAATACCAATCCCTCTTGATTAACATTATCTTCAAATTGTTCGAATTGATTATTTAAAATGTTAGTGCTTAAAGCAGTGGTCATAAAACCTGAATTATCTTTAAATCTACGTTTCCAGCTTAAGCCTGAAGTAGTGCTCCACTGTTGAATGACAGGAATTTGATCTAAAACAGCTTGTTGTTCTGCATCAAAATCATCAGGGGCATTGATGGTTAAATCATCTAGAGAACCCACTCCAGTGAAAACCAGCTCATTGTAATCGTCAAACTTATGAGTCAATTTATATTGATAATCCCAATAATCAGGTAAAAATGGTAAATCAATAGCTTGAAATAATAATTGCAAATAAGACCTTCTTACCGAAGCGATAAATGATGTATTGCTGGTTTCTTCATCCTTCTTTTTGAATAAAGGACCTTCTGTAGTAACGGCAGCTTCACTACTGCTCAATCTGAAATTATTTCTAAACTCTCTCCTGTTTCCATCTCTTTGATCAAATTGTAATACCCCTGAAAGTACATTATCGTATTGACTAGCAAAAGCACTGGATGATAAAGTTACTCCCTCAAAAAAGGAAACATTTAGTAAACCAACCGGACCACCAGCACTTCCTTGAGTACTGAAATGATTGATATTGGGAATCTCAATTCCATCTAAATAATACACATTTTCATTTGGAGCACCTCCCCGGATAATAATATCATTTCTAAAACCACCAACAGAACCACTGACACCTGGTAAAGACTGTGCAACTTTAGCTATATCGTTATTTCCACCAGGATAGGTAGCAATTTCCTCAGGTGATAATCTTTGAATTGAAAGTGGAGTTTCTTCATTTTTCTTAAAGGGATTAGCTCGAACGGTAACTCCTTCTAATTGCTCTACATCCTCAGATAATTCAAAATTTACATTGGGAATTCCACCTGAACGCACGGTCACATTGAATTTTGAAGCTTTTTTATATCCCACAAAGGATGCAGATACAGTATAAGATTTAGGTTCTATATTTTTAATTTCATAGTAGCCTTCAACATTTGTTACCGCACCTAGTTCAGTCCCTTCAATAATTACAGTGGCTCCAATTAAAGGCTCTTCTGTTTTTGCATCTCTTACATAGCCTCCAAAACTAGCTTTCCCTTGTGCAAAAAGTGATTGAGACAAAGTCATAAAAACTATAACAGCACCCATTAACCCAAAAATGTTACGTTTCATTTTTAATATTTAAGTTTAAGATTTAATATTATTACAAATTCATAACATTTATGTTACAAAGTTGTTTTAATATTAGAATAAAATTTTTTAGAAAATGTTAGACAATGGAATTAAACTACTTCAGCTCTACCAGGATTTCTTAAAAAAGAATCCGAATGCGACTATGAGTGAGTTTGGAAAAAGTTTGATAGAGGATGAGCAGAAAGAAAATAATGGAAATGAATTAGAGGAAATGAGCAAAAAAATGCCGTTTCCATTTCCAGCGAATTCACCAGATGAATATATAGGTTGGGTTTGGGGAAGAATGATGAATTTTACGCAGATTTGGGAAAAGAAGGCATTTGCCAATCAGACCATCCACAACTTAACGGAGTTTGGAGTGGCTCTATTTGTCATGAGCCATGAAGGATGTAGTAAATCAGAAGTTGCCAATCATTCACTTCAAGAAAAGACCACCATTTTTGAAACCATCAAAAGATTGGTGAAAAATGGAATCTTAGAAGAAAAAGCAAATGAAACAGATAAAAGAAGTAAGCACTTGAAATTGACTGAAAAGGGAAAAACAGCTAGTTTTTCAATAATGAATAGAGCTAATGAAGTCAGCCAACACTTAGTAGGAAACTTGAGTAAAACCGAAAAAATAAAACTTTTTGATTCTCTGATAAAGCTTGATAGTTATCACCAGCATTGTTATCAGAGGTTTAAAAATGAGGATTGGGAGAAGTTGAAGGAGGAGATGTTGGATTAAGCCTTTCTTTTCTCTTCTTTAGGCTCGTATTTTTTTGGGGCATAAAGAAAGCCAAAAGCTTCTGCGCCTTCTTTGGTGTGGACTTCGTGATGGATGTAGTGAGCTCTCATCATTCTTTTTAGATAAGAATTTTCAGCTTTGAATTTTATCTTTACTCTCCTATGCACCAAAATATCATGAAATAAAACATAGAATACACCATAGCAGGCTACTCCTATTCCAACAAATAATAACCATCTCACTTCTGGAAATTCAATTCCAGCCATAATCAATGCAGCAGAAGGCACACTAAATACTACTGCAAACAAATCATTCCTTTCCAGTTTATGATTATGCACTTTATGATGGGATTTGTGCCATGTCCATAGGAACCCATGCATGATGTATTTATGAGTAAACCAAGCCACTCCTTCCATGAAGAAGAAGGTTCCTACAACTAAAAAGGCATAAAATAATATGGTCAATACTTCTGGCATGATAAATATTCTACAAAATTAAGCTTAATATTTCAATAATTCATCTCGAACTTGCTCCATCAACCACATTGGCGTGGAAGTGGCGCCACAAATTCCTACAGAATCATTTTCTGCAAACCAGTTTTTATCTAATTCAGTAGTATTTGAAATGAAATATGTATTAGGATTTTTATCCTTGCATACATTATATAAAACCTTCCCATTAGATGATTTTGTTCCCGAAACAAAAATAACTTTATCAAATTCTCCTGCGAAAGATCTCAGCTCTTTATCTCTGTTGGAAACTTGTCGGCAAATGGTGTCATTAGCATTTACGCTGATACCTGCTTCTGTTAAAGTTTCTTTAATTTTATAAAAATTATCAGTGCTTTTTGTTGTTTGACTATACAAGGTCATCTCCCTTGGCAAACTATCAATATCCAATTCACTTATATCCTGAAAAACAACAGCTTCCTGATTGGTTTGTCCTAATAAACCTTCAACCTCAGCATGACCATGCTTCCCGTAAATATATATTTGTTCTTTTTTATCGAAAGAATTTTTAATCCTATTCTGCAATTTTAATACTACAGGACAAGAAGCATCCACTAAAGTAAGGTTATTTTCAATCGCTAATTTGTAGGTGGAAGGTGGTTCACCGTGTGCACGGATTAAAACTTTTTCATCCTTCAGTTCTTTTAAAGCATCACGATCGATAATTTTCAATCCTTTTGCTTCAAGTCTTTTTACTTCCTCATCATTATGTACAATATCGCCTAAACAATAAAGGTAACCTTGCTCATCAAGCATATCTTCTGCCATCTCGATAGCATATACTACGCCAAAGCAGAATCCAGAACTATTATCTATTTTAACGTTTAGGTTCATCATGGGTAAATTTTATAGCGTATTGAACTGATGTTTTACATAACTACCTAATAGTAGAAATAGTTTTTTAGAATCAGGAACTCTTACTCTTTCTTCTAAAATTTTATTAGGTGGGAATCGCTTAATCTTATCAAATAATTTCAAATAATAAGTATAAGCGAGGTATACACCCCACCTTGCGCCTCTTGGCAATTTTACTATTCCTTCATAAGCATGGTCAAAATCTTTTTGAATATCAGCTTCTATTTTCTCTTTGTGCGAAGCTGAAAAATCATTAAAATCTACACCAGGAAAATATACTCTTCCTCTTTCGTAATAATCTGATTTTATGTCACGTAAGAAGTTAACTTTCTGAAAAGCTGATCCTAAACTCTTTGCTGAAGGCAATAATTTTTGATATTCTTCTTCCTTACCTTCACAAAAAATCTTCAAACACATTAAACCCACCACTTCAGCAGAACCATAGATGTACTCCTCATAAGAAGATTGTTCGTAGTCTATTTCGAGTAAATCCATTTCCATACTATGCAGGAAAGCTTCGATTAATTTGTGATCAATTTGATATTCATTCACTACCATTTGAAAGCAATGCAAAACAGGGTTTAAGCTGATTTGATTTTGAATTGCTTCATAAGTCTGTGCTTTAAATTCTTTTAATAGGGATGATTTATCTTTATCATGAAAGGTATCTACAATTTCGTCTGCATAGCGAACGAAACCATAGATAGCATAAATAGGGTAATGAAATTTTTTATCAAGACTTTTAATGCCCAAACTGAAAGACGTACTATACCGGTTCGTAATCAGCTTACTGCATTCAAATGTGGTTTGGTTAAATAGTTCTTTAGCATCCATGCTGTTAATTCTAATTGAAATCTTTCATTACCTCTTTGCCCACTACCTGTCCTGATATCAAGGATGGCGGTACTCCCGGTCCAGGCACTGTTAACTGTCCAGCGTAATAAAAGTTTTTCAGTTTTTTATTTTTTAAAGCAGGCTTCAATATAGCTGTTTGCTTTAAAGTATTTGCCAAGCCATAAGCATTTCCTTTAAACGAATGATAATCATTTATGAAATCATTATGCGCATAACTTCGCTTATAAGTTACATATTTCTTGATATCTTCTCCTAATATTTTCTCTATTCTATCCATAATAAGGTCATAATATTTCTCTCTTATTTCCTCATTATCTTCTAAACCTGGAGCAACTGGCATTAATATAAATATATTTTCTTTACCTTCTGGAGCCACCGTATCATCAGTTTTAGATGGAGCACTTACGTAAAATAAAGGCTCGTTTGGCCATTTAGGAGTTTCATAAATTTCTTGTGCATGAGGCCCAAAATCATGATCAAAAAACAGATTATGATGAACCAAACCTTCGATTCTTTTATTCACACCTAAATAGAAAATTAAAGAAGAAGGCGCCATTGTTCGGCTTTCCCAATATTTAGTATTGTAATTTCTAAAGTTCTTTGGAAGAATTTTTTGGTCGGTATGCTCGTAATCAGCAGATGAAACCACTACATCTGCTTCATATGTTCCATTTTTGGTAATTACTCTTTTGGCAAGATTTCCTTCGCAATCTACAGATAAAACCTCTTCATCCGTTTTGAATTGAACTCCTTTTTCTTCTGCCAACTTCACCATTCCTTCCACTATTTTATGCATTCCGCCTTTAGGATACCAAGTCCCTAAGCTGATATCAGCATAATTCATCAGACTATACAGCGCAGGAGTATTTTCTGGAAGGGCTCCCAAAAAAAGAATTGGAAATTCCATTAAACGAATAATCCGGTCATTCTTAAAAAACTTACGAACATGACTGTAAATGGATGAAAATATATCCATTCTCACCATATCAAAAAGTAATTTTACGCTCATAAATTCGGTAAGTGAGCGACCTGGTTTATAAACCAGATCGTTTATTCCCTTTTCGTATTTATAAGCTGCTTGCTCTAAGAATTTATCAAGTTGATTGGCACTGCCCGGTTCAAGTTCTTCTAACATATCTTTGAAATCCTGCATCTTGGCGGGCACTTTCAATATATCATCTTTTCCGAAAAGTACGTGGTAAGAAGGGTCTAATCTTTCGAGCTCATAATAATCTGATACTTTTTTACCGAAGGTTTCGAAATACTTTTCAAAGACATCCGGCATCCAATACCAACTTGGCCCCATATCAAAAGTAAAGCCCTCAGCTTTGAACTGACGGGCTCGTCCTCCTAAATCTTTATTTTTTTCTAAGACTGTTACCTCACAACCTTCATTGGCTAAGTAAGTTGCAGTGGATAAACCTGCAAAACCAGAACCAATAACTACTACTTTTTTATTTGCCATTAATGAGTTTATTATAAAAAAAACCTAGGATCAAATTACACAAAAAAAATCTCAAAAAATACTGATTATGTTATTATTAGTAAACCATAAAAATGAATTACTAATAGGTTATATATTAAGCATATATTTTAAGAGCATCTTTCAACTCCTTTCTGGCAATATGAATTCTATTTTTAACAGTTCCAATTGGAATTTCTAATTTTTCAGCTATTTCATGGTATTTAAATCCTCTGTAATGCATCATGAATGGCTCTTTATAAACGTCATCCAATTTAGAAATTTGACCAACTATATCTGCCATCGCAAATGATCCGTAGGCCGAATTCTGAGCGATATTTTCAGTTGAGTTAATGAAATGTAAATTTTCAGTGGTATCAATGAAAGTTTTTCTTCTTACCATTCTTTGGTAATTCGTGATGAAAGTATTTTTCATGATAGTAAACAACCATGCTTTCAAGTTAGTACCCTCTGAGAATTTCTCTCTGTTTGAAAATGCTTTTAATACAGTTTCCTGAATTAAATCATTTGCCTGTTCCATGTCTTTCGTCAGCCTTAATGCGAACGGTTTCATAGATTTCGTCATGTTATTAATCGCGTAACCAAATTCTAATGCTGTCATGATTGTCAGTGTTTAATGTTGTTTAACAAATCTATAATTTAATTAAACAATAACCAAGTATTTTGTTTAATTATTTTTTTGTTTGATTAAACATTATATCATTTATCAGAACTGAACTTATGGTGTAAATAGCCATAAATGCATCTAAAAGGAATAAAATGGCTGTTTTTAGATGTATATACATCTAAAAATAAAGTTTAAGAAATGTTGAACAAAAATGAAAATCACTTTACAATTTTTAATTTTTTGTTTAGGAATGATGGCATTTGATTAAAATTATGTAGGGAAAGGAAAGAAAAAGGTAAAAATGAGGGCATAAAAAAAGCCATCCATTAGGATAGCTTTAAATGATTAGAATTGAAATAACAATTATTCGTATTTCATATTTTTTTGACCTTCAGGTCTTTTCGGTGAAAGTTCAATATCTTTTTCATTAATGAAATCAAGTAAATCTTCCATCTTCATTATGAACTCAACATTTTTCTTTCTTTGGATATCTTGACCTATTACTTGGAACCCTCCAACAAATAAAGTCGCACTACTAAACAACTCCGCTACCTCATCTATATATTCTTGTACTTCTGACTTTTTGGGTGCTGCTGTACAAATAGTTAATACATAATCAGGCTCATGAATTTCTCTTACAGAATATAAATCTGATTTCGGAAGATTTTGTCCTAAGTAAATTACTTTAAACTTTCGTGCTCTTAATAAGAATGAGGCAAACATTAAAGATAATTCGTGCAATTCTCCTTCAGGAAGATACAATAACCATTTACCTTTAGATTCCCTTTCTGTGACATATTGACCATCAATGGCCACAGTCATTTTTTGACGAATTAAATTAGAAATAAAATGCTCCTGCGCAGGTAAGATACTTCCTGTCTGCCAAAGCATTCCAATTTTAGCCAAAAATGGATAAATGATATTTAACATGGTTCGCTCAAAACCATATTTCAGAATATTATTATTTAAAATACTCTCAAACCTATCTTCATCCATATCAATCATACTCAAGGTTAATGAGTTGATCTGATCAGGGAACCTTAAGTTGGTTTCCGCTATTTTCAATACCTCCTGTCCTAATTCTTTCTCACTCATCTTGGCAATTTTGGATATTTTATATCCATTTTCCTTTAAAGTGGAAATGTTTAATACCAACTTTAAATCTTCATCACTGTAGTAACGAATATTGGTATCAGTCCTTTTAGGCTCGATAAAATTATAACGCTGTTCCCAAATCCTTAAGGTATGTGCCTTAATTCCTGATAGGTGTTCTAAATCTTTAATTGAATAACTGCTCACTTTGCTTCTCTCCTTTCTACTTACCTGTTTAAATTAAAGTTTAATTCTTTTCACTCAATATGTTTTGTGTTGATAAGTAAAAAAATAACCACAAGACGTTAAAAATGTTTTTTAGAAACGATAATATGTTTCAAATTTGTAAAAAAATATTGAAAAACGCCATGATTATTTATAATGTTACAGTGAATGTTGAAAAAGAGGTAGAAGAAATCTGGGTAAACTGGATGAAAGAAACCCATATCCCGGAAATTTTAGCTACAGGATTGTTCCATGAACATAAAATGTTACGCTTGTTAAACGAAACTGAGGGGGAAGGTGAAACTTATGCAATTCAGTATTTTACGGATGAATTAGATAAGTTAGAAAAATATATGAGCCAAGAAGCTCCTAGGTTAAGAGATGAACACTATAAAAAATTCCAAGATAAATGTGTTTCCTTTAGAACGTTTTTAGAAACCGTATAAAGACTAATGAAAAAAGGCTCATTTTAATAGATGAGCCTTTTAATATTTAAGAATTTTGCTTTTTCAAAGATTTAACTAGCATTTCTATCAATCGATAGGCTAAAAACAGCCATGGTGCTCCGTGCATCAATAGGTCAAAATAATCACCTGCTTGCATGCCTACTCCACCACCTAATATCCAACGAATTTTCCCAAAGAAATGAGGCTCTGGGAAATATGGAGCCAGCCCTAAAGTTAGGACAGCCAAGATGGGAAGTAACAGTTTATTTTGCTTCATATCAATTACTTAAATTATTGATTTGAGACATAATTGTATTAGGATCTACTACTCCTGCTTGCCTCCATTTAATTTGACCATTTTGAAATAAAATCAAAGTGGGTATGCTTTGTACCCTATATTTTGCTGATGCTTGCTGATTTTTATCTACATCTACTTTAATCACTTTCACCTTTCCCTTCATTTTCTGAGCCACTTCTTCTAAATATGGCGCCATCATTTTACAGGGACCACACCAATCAGCATAAAAATCTACCAATACAGGTGTTTCACTTTTTATTAAATCACCAAAGCTAGCCATATCTTTCAATTTGCAGGATATCCTAAGCTATCCAATTTTTCTTTTACTTTATTTAATGGAGTACTGCCATCACTTTCAAATTCCAGCTTAGCTGTTGGAATATCAATATTTTTCACATTAATTCCTTCCAACTCCGCCAAACCATTCTTGATAGCATCTACACAACCTCCACACTTTACATTCTTAACTTCTAAAACTTCCATATCAATAAAATTATGATTTAGAGTATTGATTCCAGGCTTGAATACCTCCATCTAAGTTATAAAGCTTATCAAAGCCATTGCTAGCCATAAAACCACATGCAGTACTACTTCTATTACCACTTCTACAATACACCAAATATGTTTTATCTTTATCTAAAGCCTTAATATCTTCAGCAAAAGACGGTCCCATAATATTAATTACTTTAGCTCCTTCAATAAATCCTTCTACCTTCTCCTCAGGGGAACGAACGTCTATTATTTCAGTATTAGGCTCTTTTGAAAGCTTATCAAATTCCTCGGGAGTAATGTTTTTATGATTCATAATGATCGTTTTTTAGTTTGATTATTCTTTAAGCAAAGATACGATTTTTAGCAAAGCTTTGTTTGTAACAGGAGTTACAATTATTTCTAAAGCTAAAATGCATACAACTTAGTGACCTATTTATGAGTTTATAAGGAAAATAAATATCATGGAACTCAAAATATCAATTCTATTTCTTTTCCTTTGCTTAATAAGCTGTAAAGTAGAGATGATGGATGAATTAAATACTGAAATTATAGAAGTCCGACTTAATGGATCAGAAACTTACAGTTATAAAATAGCTAATTCCATACCTACAGAAGGTGGTTACGAAATTAGAAAACAAGCTAAAGCCTATCAAATCAGTAAAATAAACTGGGGGGAATATCAATATCAAGCTAAAGAAGGCTTTAAAGGTTCTGAAACAGTAGAGGTTGTATTATCGACCAGCATAGGGGATAATAATTTTACTGATCAAAAAAGATGGGTTTTTGAAATAAAAGTAGAATAGGTTCCTAAAAATAAATTCAGGAACCCATTTTAATTATTTTTTATTGTAAAGTGATTTACCAGCCTCATAGTATTTATCACCCTCTGTCCAGAAGGGAGTTTCCTCATCATTGGCAATTAATCGAGCAGATAAAACAAAAGCTCTGAAAAATTGCTCCATATAATCATAATCAATACTCTCAGGATTATCAGATTGCTGATGGTAGTATTTTCCTATTTCTGCATCAAAAGCTGTGAAGCCTAAACTGAAAGTGGGCGCAGGAATGCCTTTTTTAGCAAAATTCACATTATCACTTCTATCGAAAAGACCTTGCTCACCAGCAGGATCATCTATTGCTTTCAGCCCAAAAGTTTCAGCAGCATTTTTTATATGCTTTCCAGCTGTAGTTCTTTCTAAGCCAATAATTGTTGCCAAACTAGTGTCATTATATCCACCATTATCACTGTTAAAACAATAAACCATTTGATCCAGTGGCAAAAGCGGATTTTCAACATAATATTTACTTCCCAACAAACCTTTTTCTTCAGCTGTGAATAATATAAATAATGCCGAACGCTTAGTTGGATTTTTTGCAATACTCTCAGCCGCACTCATTACGGTTACCACACCAACTGCATTATCACGAGCACCATTATAAATAGAATCTCCTTCTGCATTTGGTTTTCCTATTCCTAAATGATCATAATGAGCAGAATATATGATAAATTCATTTTTTAGCTCAGGATCAGTTCCTTCTATCATTCCTACCACATTTTTAGAAGGCATTGGCAATTGCATAGCTTCCCCAATATTTATGGTCAATTCAGGTTTTTTTCTGGTATTCAATTTATCAAGCCATTTTTCTTCTTCGTCATTTACCCAAATTTTGAAAAAGCTACTCCCTTTATCTTCTGATCTAAAACCAATTGAAGATCCTCTGCCCATAAAACTTTTAAAGGTTTTCCAATTATCTGGGTTTTCAGTATGTAATTCCACTAAACCTACAGCTCCAGCTTCTTTTGCCAAAGTTGATTTCTTGGCACTTGCTTGATAAATGAATCTATAATCTTGATTATCCTTTTGCCCAGCTAGAACTACTGCAATCTTACCTTCAATTTTTTTATCATTGAAATCTTCCTCAGTTCCGTAATTAAGGAAAATATAATCTGATTCTACGTCAACTCCCGAACCTTCCACACGCAATAAGTTTTCAGAATTTATAGCCTCAGCTCCAATTTTTAAAGCATACGCTTCTGGTGATACATTTTTAACTAGAGGAACTTCCTGAAAATATCCTTCTGAAGCACCTTCCACTGGAGAAACTCCATAGCGCTGAAAAGTAGTTGAAATGTATCGTGCTGCAACATCTATTCCTGGAGTACCCGTTTCACGTCCTGCTAATTCATCAGAAGCCAGAAAATATATATGACCTTTAATTGTACTTTTTTGTATAGTATTTTCTACTAGTTCGGCTTCATTTTGCGCAACAACCCAAAGGGAAGTTAGCATTAGAGCACTAATAATCCATAATTTTTTAGTCATGTTTGATAATGTTAGATTTAAGATAAAGATAATTCTTTTAAAGCTTCTTGTGAGTTTTGTTTTTTGGAAATCATAATAACTACAGCAGCGGTCACAAACATCAATAAGCTGTAAATTGCAGCTGGCACTGCCATTTGCGTATTATTTAAAATTGCTGGGCTTAAAGCCAATGCAATAGCTAAGGTTCCATTTTGAATACCGGTTTCAATTGCAATAGAGCTTCTTTGCCTTTTATTTAAGCCAAAAAGTTTACCTAAAATAAAACCCATCAGTAAGGCTGAAATATTTAAAATAATAGCCGCTACTCCTGCTTGCTCAAAATATGGAATAATATTCTCCCTTTCTTTTAAAATGGCAGCGAGCAAAATAAGGATAAAGAAAAAAGTAGAAATTATATTCATCGCCTTTTCAGACTTTAAGGCAAAATGAGGACGCTTTTGCTTGATAATCATTCCTATTACTACAGGAAATATAGTCACTAAAAATATTTGAATAAAAGTTTTAAAGAAAGGCAGGGTAATAGCTTTTTCGCCCGTCATATAATGTGCTAATGCAATATTCAATAAAATAGGAATACTGAAATTGGTAATAATGCTGCTTATGGCAGTTAAGCTTATGGATAGTGCTAAATCAGCTTTTGCTAAATGAGAAATTAAATTAGAAGTTGCTCCGCCTGGACACAGAGCTATTAAAATCAAACCTACTGCGAGCTCTGGAATAGTAAATAATAAAGCAGCTAATCCAAATCCTATCAAAGGCAATATTATAAGCTGACTAATTAAACCAATAACAGCTGCTTTAGGATATATAGCAACTTTCTTAAAGTCATTTAGGGTAAGTGTCATTCCCATTCCTAACATAATGATTCCTAGGGCTAAAGGAAGAAATATCGCAGTTACAGCACTTTGTTCCATGGTAGTCAGTTTTTTAACCGAAAAATGCTGAATTTATTTCTATTCTGCAATTGGTAGATGCTAATTTTATGCTTTCGGATTTTTAAGAATATCTTTTATGATTTTCCATTCCTCTCCCATTTTGGATGTTTACCCAAACTTTTACATTGATTGCCCTAAGAAAGTTGAAAACACATTCAACAGTGGGAGTTGGATGAAAAGTACCTAGCAATAAATTTCATAAAAGAAACTAAATAATTACGCTTTCTGAAGAATAGCCTTATTAATTCGTTTAATCAATGCAGGCCCTTCATAAATAAACCCCGTGTAAAGTTGTACTAAGCTTGCACCTGCTTCTAATTTTTCTAAGGCATCTTCAGCTGACATTATTCCCCCAACTCCAATAATGGGAAAGGCACTTTGGGATTTTTCGTTTAAATAACGAATCACTTCAGTAGCTCTTTTTCCTAATGGCTTTCCACTTAATCCTCCATTACCTATTTCATTAATAGTTGATTCGGAGGTCTTTAGTCCATCACGACTTACAGTGGTATTGGTAGCAATTACACCATCAATTTTCGTCTCTCTTACAATTTCGATAATATCATCTAATTGTTGATTAGTTAAATCAGGTGCTATTTTTAATAATATTGGTTTGGCTTTTTCTTGTTGTTTATTGAGTTGCATTAAATGATGTAGCAACTTCATTAGGGGTTCTTTTTCTTGTAATTCTCGTAAACCAGGAGTGTTTGGTGAACTAACATTCACTACAAAATAATCCACATAAGGATAGAGCTTGAGGAAACATTTTTCATAATCATTGAAAGCTTCATCATTAGGAGTTACCTTATTTTTGCCAATATTTCCGCCTATTATGACTTTGCTTTTCCTTTTCTTCAACCTTTCAATTGCAGCTTCAATCCCTTGATTATTAAAGCCCATTCGATTTATGATCCCGTTATCTTCTTGTAATCTGAAAAGACGTGGTTGAGGATTTCCCGGCTGAGCTTTTGGTGTGATGGTTCCAATTTCGATAAACCCGAAACCCAAGGAAGCCAATTCATCAATGAGTTTTGCATCTTTATCAAAACCTGCCGCTAAACCTACAGGGTTTGGAAATCTTAAACCAAAAAGCTTCCTTTCTAACTTAGGGGATTTTACCTGAAATAAATTTCGATTGAAAAATTTTACGCCAGGAATATTGAAGAAAAATTTGGTTAAAGAAAAGGTGAAATGGTGGGCTTTTTCAGCAGAAAGCTGAAATAATAAGGGTCTAATTATGGATTTATACATCAAATCAAAGTTCAGAAATTTGAAATTCTACTATGAAACCCAAAGTTCTGACATAGAATTTATAAATCCTTGCAATTGATTGAAAATTAAATTCAAATCAAAAAAAAGATGAAATAAAGCTTCTAATAATAAATAGAAGCTTTAGAATTTATAATAAACTTAGATTAAAAATTAATCCCAGCCTGAATCGTCATCTTCATCTCTATCAAACTGAGTGAAGTCAAATTCTGGCATTAAATCAGTTTTGATATGATCTACACTCTCATTTAAAGCATTTACGAATTTGTTAAAATCCTCTTTATACAAGAATATTTTGTGCTTCTCAAAAGTAAAACCATCGTCTTTAGGTTTTCTTTTGCTTTCCGTGATGGTTAAATAATAATCATTAGCCTTCGTTGTTCTTACATCAAAAAAATAAGTTCTCTTTCCTGCTCTTACTCTCTTTGAAAATAATTCTTCCTGTTCTCTTTCCATAAACTCTTTCACTACTCTTTCTAAATGTTGTTTTTTTATTATTCGGCTTAAATATAGTATAAACCCTTACACTTTTGCAAATAGACCTTACTAAATTGCCAAAACATAACTTTAAATAAATAAGTATATAATATAGATGGAAATATCGTTAGAAAACCTTCCTGAAATACCTTCTCTTGATTTATTGGCTAAACAGCTGGTAGAAGGATTTATTACAGGCATGCATAAATCTCCTTTTCATGGGTTCTCAGTGGAATTTGCAGAGCACAGATTGTATAATACCGGAGAAAGTACTCGCCACATTGACTGGAAAGTTTATGCCAAAACAGACAGGCTTTACACCAAAAGATATGATGAAGAGACCAATTTAAGAGCTTATATTTTATTGGATAATAGCTCATCTATGTATTATCCCACTAAAAATAATGGGAAGATTCGGTTTAGTATTTTAGCGGCTTCTACTTTAGCTTATTTATTGCAGCGCCAAAGAGATGCTGTTGGCTTGATTTCATTCTCAGATAAAATTGATGTTTTCACGGAAGCAAAATCAACCAGAGCCCATCTTCAAAATATTTTTATTCACCTTCACCATATCCTGCAGCAAGACCAACAACATAAAACCACTGAAATAAGTCAAAGTCTTCATTTAGTGGCTGAAAAAATCCATAAACGCTCCCTAGTCATTATATTTAGCGATTTAATGACTAAACCTGAACAGTTAGAGGAGTTTTTTAAATCTATTCAACATGTCAAGCATCGCAAACATGAGGTGTTATTTTTTCAAGTAAATGAACCAGGTACAGAGATTGATTTTGAATTAGAAGACCGACCCTATCTAATTGAAGATTTGGAAAGCGGACAAAAAATGAAATTGAATCCTTCAGAAATCAAGGAAACCTATCATAAGAAGGTAGATGAGTATTATAAACAAATAGCCTTAAAATGTCATCAATATAAGGTAGATTTAACCAGGATAGATATAAACGATAATATTCAAAAAGTAATGGCTGAATTCCTTATCAAAAGAAATAAAATGAATTAACAGAATTGCTGTCATGAGATCACGAATAACTTCCTTTTTTTTTGAAAATAAATAAAATGAAAATTTCCGAGATGACGTATTGTTGTTTTTATCTATCAAAACTATTTGAATTTAAAGCTGTTTCTCAATCCATTTACTTTTATTAATATTACAAAATGTTTACAGGAATTATAGAATCATTAGGGAAAATACAATCTGCCGAGAAAGAAGGTAGTAATTTGAAGTTAACAATCAAAAGCGATATCTCTAATGAATTAAAAATAGATCAAAGTATTTCTCATAATGGTGTTTGCTTAACTGTAACAGAATTACACCCTGATGCACACACTGTGGTAGCCGTAAATGAAACTTTGCAAAAATCATCCATTGGAAATTTAGCAGAAGGTGATTTAGTTAATCTCGAGCGTTGCATGGTGATGAACGGAAGATTAGATGGCCATATTGTTCAAGGACATGTTGATGGGAAAGGAGAGTGTCTCAATATCCAGGATGAAGATGGGAGTTGGTTGTTCGAATTTTCCTATGATTCTTCAGAAAACGTTTTGGTCGAGAAAGGCTCTATTTGCATAAATGGTGTTAGCCTTACTTGTTTCAATGTTACTGATGAAAAGTTTAGTGTAGCTATTATCCCCTATACTTTTGAGCACACAAACTTCAAAAAAATGAAAAAAAACGATGAAGTGAACTTAGAATTCGATATAATTGGGAAATATGTGCATAAACTAATAAATAAAACTAACTAACCAACTACACTATGGCTTCAGAATTGAATTGCATGATAGTGGATGACGATCCAATATTCAGACAATATATTTCTAAACAAATTAAAGAGACAAATGGGCTTAAATTAGTCACAGAAGCTGAAAATGCAGCAAAAGCTCTTGATTTATTAGAAGAGCATGAGGTTGACATTATATTTCTGGATGTCCAAATGCCTGAAATGTCTGGCATTGAGTTAACTCAAAGGCTCAATAATGGCTATGAGGTAATTCTAGTTACTGCTAACGATAGCTATGCAGTGGATGCTTTTGAACAAAAAGTGACAGACTACTTGGTTAAACCATTCGAATATGAGCGCTTTGCCCAAGCTATAACAAAAGCTCAAAAAAATATTGAGGCATTTCGTAAAAAGAAAAATATCATTGAACATATTTTCATCAAAAGTGATGGTAAAATTGTTCATTTAAGATTACAAGACGTTCTTTTTGTTGAAGCCTTAGCGGATTATGTAGTCATCAATACAGAGGCAAAAAAATATATTGTGCACCATACCATGAAAGGTGTTGAGAAAAAATTACCAGTACACAGATTTGTTCGAGTTCATCGCTCTTTTATAGTAAACATTGAAAAAATCGATTACATAGAAGATTTAACCGTACATATTAAAGCCAAGTCTATTCCTATTGGTGCTTCCTACAAAGAAACTTTATACAATACCATGAATTTTCTCTAAGTGATTAGGGAAAATTCTTTTGTATAAATGATAAGTAATAATTGCCGCCAAAAGCCCAAGAATAGCTCCCATTATAATATCTCCGGGATAATGAACGCCTACATAAATTCTTGAATAAGATACTAAGGCAGCCCATCCAATCATCCAGCGGGTATAAACATTTCTGTAAATAAAGAATAGGAAAAAAGCTAAGGCAAATGTATTAGATGCATGGCTTGAGGCAAAGCCGTATTGCCCTCCACAATGCTTTACTAAATGCACCATCTCTTGAATAGCGGGCTCATGACAAGGCCTTAAACGCTCAAAAAATGGCTTAAAAAAGCCTGATGCTGCTTGGTCTGCCAAAGTGATGAGTAATGCAAAAGCTAATATAATAGACCAGCTTTGCCATTTCAATTTTCTGATTACTAAAAATAAAATAAGGGCATATAAAGGAATCCAAATATTTCTACCAGTTATAGCCAACATGATGGGATCCAACCAATCAGCATTTAGCCCATTGAGCCATAAGAAAAATTGCTGGTCTAGTTCTATTAGGGTTTCTAGCATTATTAAAAGTTTTGGGAAATTAATGGATTACAAACAAATGACCTAAAAAGAAATTATATAATGTTCACCCAGTCCACCTCTTTTTTCAATAAAACTGCGGTTTCCTTTTCAAAATCCTTTTCTGCTTGATAATCATAGGCCCAATTCGCTTGAGGTGGCATGCTCATTAATATAGATTCCGTTCTCCCGTTGGTTTGTAGGCCAAATTTTGTTCCTCTGTCCCACACTAAATTAAACTCTACATATCTTCCTCTCCTCAAATATTGCCACTTTTTATGTTCTTCAGAGAAGTCTTTCTCTTTATTAAGCTCCATTAAATGGCTGTAAACCGGAGCAAATAAATTCCCAATATCTTGTACAAAAGAAAAAATATCTTCCTTAGTATGCTTTTCATTTTCTAAAAGACGATCAAAGAAAATACCTCCTACCCCTCGAGTTTCATTTCGGTGTGGGAGAAAAAAATAGTCATCCGCCCATTTCTTGAATTTTGGATAGTAGTCTATGTCATGCTTGTCACAAACTTTTTTTATTTCCTGATGAAAATATTGGGCTTGAGATTTATCAATGATGTGAGGCGTAAGATCAATTCCTCCTCCAAACCAATAGGTTCCGTTGCTCAATTCAAAATAGCGCACATTCATGTGAATAATGGGCACCATTGGGCTAAAAGGATGCATCACAATGGAAACTCCCGTAGCAAAAAAACTTAAATCTTCAGATTGATTAGCATCAATTTCCAATGTTTTTAGCAATCCTTCTGGAGCAGGCCCTTCCACAGCCGAAAAATTAACTCCTGCTTTTTCTAAAATATTTCCATTTTGCAATAAACGGGATTTACCTCCACCACCCTTTTCATGTCTCCAATCATCTATCTCAAATTTACCTTTGCCGTCTGCGGCTGAAATTTTATCGCAGATATCAGCTTGTAATTCTTGAAAAAAATGCCCTATGGATGCTTTATCAGTATTCATTAAATAAGTCTTATATGGATGCTAAAATTAAATTACTCAAACAATAGTCATTCTATTATCCTTTTCAAGTAGATATAAAATCTTCATGTAATTGCCTAATAGGCTCTATTTATAAAAATTTAGAAACCGTTTTCATTAATTCCTCTAAGTATTTTTGATCAATTTCATCAAATGTATTGAGTTCATCGCTATCAATATCTAAGACTAATGCTACCTCATCATTTTTAAACCCAGGAATTACTATCTCTGATTTAGAAGCTGAACTGCAAGCAATATGTCCCGGAAAGGCTTCTACATCTGGCACTACAATAGTTTTAGCTTCTGCCCAAACGGAACCACAAACACCTTTTCCTTTTCGAATGCGGGTACAGGCAATTGGTCCTTGGAATGGACCCAATACTAATTCTCCGTTTTTCACGATATAGAAACCTATCCAAAAATAGCCAAAAGCTTCCTTTAGAGCGGCTGTGATATTGGCTAAATTTGCCACTACATCTTCCTCACCATCCACTAAAGCATTTATTTGTGGGATTAAGGCTTTGTATTTTTCCTCTTTAGAGGCATTTACATCTATTAATAATGATTCTGACATTTTTATAAATTATTAAATTTCATATTTAAGACGGATTTGAATTATAGTAAATTGATAATACATCAGTCTGTTTTTTATCTTGAATATTTTCTTGGAAAACGAGTTGATGGTTTTTTAGTTCCGCTGCTTTAATACCATTTTCAAATCTTACTGGAGAAGTGAAAATACGAGCCTCATCCCATAAACCAGCATCAATGAATGATTGTAAGGTTTGTGCCCCGCCTTCTATCAAAACTGATTGGATTTTCTCTTTGTGAAGATAGTTCATCATATTATCAATAAAATTCATTTCATCTAATTGAACGAATTCTACTCCCTGATTTTTTAATTTTTGAGATTTAGAATGAAATAAAATGGTTTTCTGCTCTCCATCAAAGATTTTTAATTCTTCGTTTAAAGATAAATTATGATCAATTACTATTCTAACTGGATTTTTCCCTGGCCAATCTCGAGCTGTTAGTTGAGGGTTATCATATTGAGCTGTTTTTTTTCCTATTAAAATAGCATCCATCTCGGTGCGCCATTTATGCACTAATTGCCTGGAAAGCGGATTACTGATCCATTTGGAATCATAATTCTCCCTAGCAATAAAACCCTCTGAAGTTTGCGCCCATTTTAAAACAATAAAAGGACGTTTTTTCTCCATAAAAGTAAAGAAGGCTCTATTGAGTGCAAGGCATTCTTCCTCCGAGACGGCAGTTTCCACCTCAATTCCTGCATTTCTTAAGATTTCGATTCCCTTCCCTGCCACTAATGGATTTGGGTCAAGGGCTCCTATGATTACTTTTTTTAACTGCTTTTCTACCAATAACTCAGCGCAGGGAGGTGTTTTACCATAATGAGCACAAGGTTCTAAGGTGACAAAAGCAGTTGCTAATTTCAGAAGTTCTTCTTCTTTAACAGAACGAATCGCCAAAACTTCAGCGTGAGGCTCTCCAGCTTTCTGGTGCCAGCCCTCCCCTATTATTTTTCCATTCAAAACAATTACGCAACCCACCATCGGGTTTGGGCTTACCGTTGCTTTGCCGTAACCAGCCAATTGGAGGGCACGTTGCATAAATAGTTTATCTTGCTTATTCATTACTGACAAAACTAAATAAAAAATCATGAACTTTGAGGAAAGGAATCTTAAATGAACAGTAAACTACTTTTAGAAAAAATAATAAAATCCATTACAAAATTTGAAACTGAAGGAGAAGCAGAAGCCATTGCGTTTTTAATTCTTGAAGACTTAATTCAGATTTCCCGGATGGATATTTTGATGGAAAAAGAAATTGTGATTTCTAAGACCGTCAATGAAAAATTAGATTCTATTCTCTTAGAACTGGAAAAGGGAAAACCCATTCAACATATTTTAGGAAAAGTAGAGTTTTACAGTCGTCAGTTTTTAGTCAACCCTAATGTTTTGATTCCCAGAAGAGAAACAGAAGAATTAGTCCATTTAATTTTAGAAAATCATCCTGATTTGAGCGAGCAGATGGTGGTTGATATCGGAACTGGAAGCGGCATTATCCCCATCACTATTGCCAAGGAAAGAAAGCATTGCGCAGTTTTTGCAGTGGACATTAGTTCATCAGCTTTGGCTACGGCAAAAAGAAATGCTCAGCTCAACCATGCCAATGTAAGTTTCATTCAAGCGGATATTCTGGAAGAAGACTTTGATTTACCGAAATCGAATATTTGGATAAGCAACCCTCCTTATGTCCTGGAAAAGGAAAAAGCTGAAATGGAAGCCAAGGTATTTGAATATGAACCTGCAAATGCCCTTTTTGTACCAAATCATGATGCCTTGATATTTTATGAGAGAATTTCTTTGTTAGCTTTTAAGCATTTAGTGCCCGGTGGAGAATTATATTTTGAGATTAATGAGCAATTCGGAAGGGAAGTGAAAAAACTAATGGAAGACAAAGGTTTTCAGGATGTAAAAGTTATGGCGGACATGCAGGGGAAAGATCGGTTTGTATTTGGGAAAAGGTGACATAATTAAAGCACACAGAAGTCACGGAAGAACACAGAAAAAAAAATGATTAAAAATCTATTTACTAGAAATAAACTTTATACACTTTTGGGGATAAGCACCACATTTATGGACCCTAAAGTTAAGCATTCCATAGTACTCACCTTTTGTGAAATTCTGTGAGTAAATTCTCTTCTCTTTGAGCAATAATTTTTTACTTTAACTAAAATCTCATTAATTTAAAATTTCAAATATTTTTCAACCTTAAAACCAACCCGATGAGTTTAAACGATTTAACCTACCAGATAAGAGGAGCAATATTCACCGTATTTAAAGAATTAGGACCAGGTTTATTAGAAAGTGTTTACGAGGCAGCGCTGATGTTTGAACTGCATAAAATGGGACTAAAAGTAAGAAGCCAAGTTGGTTTACCAGTAGTTTACAAAGGAGTAAAATTAGAATTAGGTTATAGAATAGATGTTTTAGTAGAAAATTCGATTATAGTAGAAATCAAATCAGTGGATTTTCTGCACAACGTTCATAAAAAGCAATTGCTCTCATACCTTAAATTATCAGACAAAAAATTAGGCTTATTAGTTAACTTCAATGTCTCAAAATTAGTTGATAATGATAGTTTAGTTAGAATTATTAATTAAGCAAATTAAAAACTACTTATTCGAATTTTCATTCTTATGCTTTTGTTTATATATTTAATAACCCATTAACAATAAACCAAATGGAAAAAGCTAATCTAATTCAAGACACAGTTGATATCTTAGATAGAATGTCTGACGAAAAAATCCAAGAAGTCAAAGATTATGCTAGCTACATTCTGAAAAAGTATGAAGAAGATATGCTACAAAATGGCTTGACTCAATTAGCAAACCAATCCCAAACTTATCAATTTCTGGAAGAGGAAGAAGATTTATATACTGTAGAAGATCTGAAATTTAAGTATAAATGAAAAAAGGCAAAATTGTCTTGGTTCCATTTCCTTTTACTGATTTAAAAGGCAGTAAAGTACGTCCAGCTATAATTTTGGTAAATAAAGATTCAGATATCATTTTAGCCTTTATTTCCACACAACTGAAATGGACAGAAAAGTCAGATGTTTTAATTGAGCCAACTGAAATAAATGGACTAAAAAAATCATCTATCATAAGATTGTCCAAAATTGTTACTTTACATGAAAATCTAATTCTAGGTGAAATTGGAGAGTTAGATGCTAAATTCCATAAAAACTTAAATGATAATTTGAGGTATCTATTTAAACTAAAATAAATCAATCATAATTTAAATTTCTTTCTATGGCCCTCCGTGGATTCTGTGAGAAAATTATTGTGAGAAAAGAAAAATCGATGAAAAAAACAGCATTTATAACAGGCGCAACTTCAGGCATTGGACGAGCCACTGCTCTTTTACTAGGTAAAAATGGTTTTAAAATCATTGCAACAGGAAGAAGGCAAGAACGATTAGATGGACTAAAAAAGGAATTAAGCCAGCATACTGAAATTCACACCCTGAATTTTGATGTTCGTGACCAAAAAGCAGTTTTAAATTCCATCAATAGTCTTCCAAAAGAATGGGGAAACATTGATTTACTGATTAATAATGCTGGAAATGCTCATGGATTGGCATCAATAGAAAATGGAAACATGGAAGATTGGGAAGCTATGATTGACATTAATGTAAAAGGACTATTGTACGTTTCTCAACCCATTATTCAAAAAATGGTCGCGCAGAAATCAGGACATATTATCAATATTGGCTCTGTAGCAGGAAAAGAAGCTTATGCTAATGGAAACGTCTATTGTGCTTCCAAACATGCAGTGGATGCTTTAAACAGCTCTATGCGAATGGATTTGAATAAGTTTGGAATCAAAGTTTCTCAAGTAGCACCAGGACTAGTAGAAACTGAATTTTCCTTAGTTAGATTCAAAGGGGATGAAGATCGATCACAATCCGTATATGAAGGATTTGATGCCTTGAAAGCAGAAGATATAGCAGATTTGATTTTATTTATGGCAACTCGTCCAGCGCATGTGAATTTGGCCGATGTTCTTATTTTCCCTACTGCTCAGGCTTCTTCTACTATGGTCAAAAAGTCTTGAGGTTTAGAAGTGTTGAAATGAAAAAATGATGAAGTTGAGAGGATACAGAGATAATCTCTTTTTGCTATTATTTTACATTCTCTGCCTTAATTTATCTTATCTCTGTGAGCAATTATCTCATTGATTTTATTTTTTAAATCTTCTTTTTGGGCATAATTGAGAATGCTTCCATCTGATAATTGGGTACTCATAAGCTTGATAATCTCATCCAATTCCTCACATGAATTAAATAGTTTATCCATTAATTCTTGAGTTTTGGGGTCTGTTGTTTCCATTCTAATCAGATCTGTCAGACCTAAAATCCTAGCTAATGGAGCTCTTAACAAATGTGAATTTATAAAAGCATATTCTGTTAGCTGAAGGTTTCTATCTTCCAACTCCGCTGTTCTATTTTTAACCATTAAATCTAAGCCGTCATTCATAGAGGTGAGCTCTTCATTGGCATGGTTAAGTTCTTCTACGGTATTTCTTAGTTCTTCTGTACGACTATTTACAATCTCCTCTAAGCTGGTTGAGTATTTCTTTAATTTTTTACTATAATTAAATTGGACTAGAAAAAGAGTAACTACTAACAAGGAAGTAATAAATTCAAAATAAAGAGACTTGCTCAATTCAACATAAAATGAAATAAATTCTGTTTCATTTAAACCCAGTAATTGGTTGGTAACTATAAAAATGGGCATTAAAAAAACTGCATAATAAATGGCAATTCCAAAGGCACAATATAAAATGCTTTTAGCGACCTCAGATGAAAACCTTCTTAAGAATAAATGATAATAAACACCAAAAAAGGCTAAACCTCCGGCATGCATCAAGATTGTAGAATAAATAGAGCCCTGTTCGGGAGTTGTTAAAGCTGAAATAACAACCGATATAATAAGATAAAAGGGGTTACTGATGTAAAATACGCTAATCAACAAAGGAATCTCATTCAAACTACTTATAGCCGCTGTGAATCCAGGAATATTAAATTTCACTAAGCTTAAAAGTGTTGAAAGTAATCCAAATATCACACTTAATGTGATATCTCTAAAATGTTGAATTTTTAAGGTTATTTTATTCAAGCAATTTAGTTTAATATAAACACATTGAAACGAGACTTATGTATGTTTGTTTAAATCATTAATCAATTGTGAGGCCTCCTCCAAATCAGAAGGATTTACGTACAATTCAACCGCGTTAGGCGAAGCCCCAAAACCTGCCATCACACCAGATTTGAATTCATTTTTAACCAAAGAAGGAATTCCGATTTTAGCTAATTCAACCCTTACCCTTTCAACGTTTATTTCTGAGTCGGTGTAAATCTTTATCATATCTTTTTGATTCTTCTCCATATCATTAAAGATAAGGAAAATTTAGAATATTAAAATATTAATTAAATTACAACCCTTATAAATTTAATTATACTTTAAAAACCATGTAAATCAATATTTAAAATATCCTTCATTTCAATTTTTTGCTTGATTTTCTTTTGTATCACTTCAAAATGATGTTGCTCTTCAGGTGCAATTAAAGAAATAGCCTCACCAGGATTCTCTGCTCTGCCAGTCCTTCCTACTCTATGAACAAAATCTTTTGGTGAACGAGGTAATTCATAATTAATCACAAAAGGCAAGAATTCAATATCAATACCTCTGGATAAAAGATCTGTGGTGACCAATACATTAATTTTTCCTGTCTTAAAATCTTTTAATGATTGACTTCTAGCAAGCTGACTTTTCTTGCTGTGCACTGCCAAGGCCTCAATTCCATTCTTTCTTAATTTATCAGCAACTTTATCAGCAGTGGTAATGGATGAAGTAAAAACCATTAACTGCTTTAATTCTTTAGATTTTATTAAATACCGAAGAAATGGTCCTTTTTGATTTGAGTCCACAGCATAAGCTGACTGCTTTATCAATTCAATCTTTTCCTCTGCCTGCTCTAATTGAATGATGGATGGCTTGTTGAGATAAAGTTGATTTAATTTTTGCACTTCAGGACTTAAAGTAGCTGAAAATAGTAGTTTTTGTGTAGTGTGTGAAATCAATTTTAAAATTTCATCTAGCTCCTTTTTGAAATTTGTATTGAGTAATTTATCAGCCTCATCAATCACCAATATTTCCAAACTATTTAACTTTAATGAGTTGGAGGAAATTAAATCTAACAACCTACCTGGAGTAGCAATCAAAATTTTAACCTCTCCCATGGATTGCATTTGTGGGTTTTTAGAGGTACCACCGAAAACTGCCAGAGTTTTACTTTGATTCCTATTGGTATCTATAAATGCCTTAAATACCTCCAAGACTTGTTGGGCTAATTCACGTGTAGGTACTAAAATTAATACTTGTGGCTGACGATTTTTTCCTTCAGGAAAAAAATTGAGTTTAGTCAATATTGGTAAAACATAAGATAAGGTTTTACCAGAGCCAGTTTTGGCTATCCCTAAAACATCTTTACCTTCATTTACAAGGGGGATTACTTCCTCCTGAATAGGAAAAGGACTCTTTATATTCAGTTTTTCTAAAGAATTAGTAAGAGCAATTGGTAAATTAAATTTTAAAAAAGACATAAAGGAAGGGTATATAATTGAATAAGCAAAGGTATCCAAAAATTGGATATGGAAGCACTAAACAATTAATTATAATCCTTAATATTTCTTTTGGATATTGTAGATTGAACTCAATTCCAGCTTAATTTCCGTAGCTTTGCAAAATGGTTCAAAAAATCAAATCACAGTCGGAGATGCTGGCCAAGCTGGGAATCAAAGGATTAAATCCTATGCAAAAAGAAGTGCTTCAAGTTCTTAAAACTTCTGAAGACACCATTCTACTGTCCCCTACAGGCAGTGGTAAAACTTTAGCTTTTTTATTGCCCATTATAGAATCACTAGACCCTGAATGTAAAGAAATCCAGGTGCTTATAATTGTTCCTTCTCGTGAATTAGCTTTGCAAATTGAACAAGTTGTAAGAGAACTGGGGAGTGGCTATAAAGCTAATGCCATTTATGGAGGAAGAGCTGGAGCCAAAGACAAAATTGATTTACAACATCCTCCTGCTATCCTAATTGGAACGCCTGGTAGAATTGCTGATCATATAGAAAGAGAAAGTTTTGCTGTGAAAAGCATTAGAACTTTGGTATTGGATGAATTCGATAAATCATTAGAAATCGGTTTTGAAAAAGAAATGAAAGCCATTGTTTGGGAACTTCCGCAAGTAAGAAGAAAAATTTTAACTTCTGCCACCGAACCAAAATCCATTCCAGAATTCATAGGTTTACGTGACCCTTTTTACATCAATTATTTAGATGAAAAGATTAATAAGTTAAGTATTAAAATCATAAAATCTCCTGATAAAGATAAGCTTGAAACACTTGGACAACTTATTCAGAAATTAGATGGACAACCCGGTATTGTCTTTTGTAACTTTAAAGACAGTATAGAAAGAGTCAGTGAATATCTAAATAAGCTTAATATAAACCATGGCTGCTTTTTTGGTGGTTTGGAACAAAAAGATCGAGAGAGAGCCTTAATAAAATTCAGAAATGGAAGCTATCATTTACTTTTAGCCACAGATTTAGCATCCAGAGGTCTTGACATTCCTGAAATTAAATTTATTATTCATTATCATTTACCCATTAAAGAAGAGGAATTTACCCACCGAAATGGTAGAACTGCCCGTATGCATCAATCAGGGATAGCATATGTTTTAGAAGGAGCGGAAGAAAAAATCCCTAATTTTATCGAAGCAGACTATACTTCAATCCAAGAAATAGATAATACAAATACTGATACGATAGAATTTCAAACGCTATTCGTTTCGGGAGGAAGAAAAGATAAAATCTCAAAAGGAGATATTGCCGGCTTATTTATGAAAGAAGGCAAGCTTCAAAAAGAAGATATTGGGGTGATTGAACTAAAATCAGATTGTGCTTTTGTTGCTATAAATGCAGCAAAGGCAAAGAATTTAGTTAAGACCCTAGATAACAGTAGATTAAAAAAGAAAAAAGTAAGGATTAAGACTATTTAGAAAAAAGCCCAAGCGAGACACTTGGGCTAGGTGAAAATCATTGTTGGTTAGGTTTACCTTGGAATAGCATAAATCTCTTCCTGTCTGCCATCTATATAATAGATTTCTTCTCCATCGAAAAAGGCTTCTTCTTCCAGCATGATGCGGATTTCTTTATTCCATTCTTTTATAAAAACAGCTGCATTCAGCTCTATTGAATAAGCAGTGTTTGGGTATAATGGATAATCCCCACTTCCTGGAACACCACCTTGCGCATCCCACATTCCGATGGTTGGACCTGCCGCATGACCATGATAACCTATTGGATGAGTATAAATAGTTGGCTTTAAACCCTCTGCCTTTGCTTCTTCTAAAGCTGCTAAAAGCATCTCGTTACCAGTCCTACCTGTTTTAAATTGATTTGTTAAATGGTCTTGCACTTTTTTACCCTCCTCAAAAGCCTTTACCAAATAATTAGGTACTCTCTCTTCTCCAGGCTTCAACACATAAGCATGTTGTTGCGTATCTGTATTCAATCTCAAATAGGTGATTCCAAAATCCACATGCAGCAAATCACCCGGCTGAATGATTTGCAAATCAGGCCTTTTACTAAAGCTTCTTAAGTGATCAAAACTTTCAGGATCTGCTCTTTGAACATCCACTGTTGGGTGAAACCATGTTTTTAGACCTAATTTATTAATTTCTTTTCTATACCACCATACTAAATCATCTGTGGTGCTAAAGCCAGGTGTAATGGCTTCCAAAGAAAATCCTTTGGCTATAATTTTATGCGCTATATTACATAATTGCTCATAAATCACCCTTTCTCTTTCTGTTCTGGTTTCCAACCAGCCAACCGCTAGTTTTTCAGCAGACACTACTTTCTTCTGCTGTGATTTAGAGAGAGCATTCATTAATAAATCATATTCAGATTTCACCAATCCATCAGCATGAGAAAAATCATTGGACATATTCACACCTATTTTCTTTGGATTCTTCTCCTCAATAATTTCTGCTAATCTTTTCCATTGGTCTGCTTGGGTATCAGGATTCCAGGCTCTTTTAAAAATCTCTCCTACATCATACCGTGCTACCGCTTGAGTTTGCAATTTAGCACCTTTTTCAGGTTGATAAATGACCAACATGGTGGTTCTCCTAGCGGCCATCCAGGTAGAAGGCAACATGGTTTTGATTACAGGATCCTCATTGTATTCGCTGGAAATAATGATCCACATATCGAAGCCTGTTCTCTCCATGATTTCAGGCAAAACAGTCTCAAAACGTTCCTTTAGAATTTCATCCTCAAGTTTAGCCTGATCTTCCAGACTCAGAATTTCAGGATATTGAGCAAAACTACTTTGAGCAATGAAACAGGATAATATCAGAGAAAAAATAAAATTGAATTTCATACGGCTTAATTTATGGGTATAAGATGAATACTTTTATTAAAGTAATTCAACATATCCTCATTTCAAATTTTATAGATAAAAAAACCTACTTTAAAATCTAAGTTATTTTATAAAGCACCTTTTGTAGATGGCAAATCATTTAATCTACTTTCATCGCGACTCACCGCCATTTTAATAGCTCTAGCCCAAGCCTTGAAAATTGCTTCAATTTTGTGGTGTTCATTATCTCCACTCACTTGAATATCTAAATTACATTGAGATGAATCAGAGAATGATTTAAAGAAATGAAAAAACATTTCAGTAGGCATATCTCCCACCATTTCTCTTTTAAATTCTGCCTTCCAATTAATCCAAGGTCGGCCACCAAAGTCTATTGCAACTTGCGCTAAAGCATCATCCATAGGTAATAAAAATCCATAGCGATAAATCCCCTTTTTATTCCCTAAAGCTTGTTTAAATGCCTCTCCTAAGGCTAAAGCCGTATCTTCAATGGTGTGATGTTCGTCCACTTCTAAATCACCATTAACCTTGATAGATAAATCCAATCCTCCGTGTTTCCCTAATTGATCCAGCATGTGGTCAAAAAACTTCAATCCAGTTGAATTCTCAGCTTTTCCACTACCATCAAGGTTTAGATTGATTTTAATATCCGTTTCATTGGTCTTGCGGGATATGGAGGCAGTTCTTAAAGGCATTACCAAATATCGGGCAATTTCTCTCCAATCTTTAGTACAATAAGTAGCTTCTGGTAAATCATCCCCAATAAAAATTGATTTTGCTCCCAAATTTTGAGCTAGCTGAACATCCGTTTTTCTATCACCTATTACATAACTATTAGCTAGATCGTATTCATCTGAGAAATATTTTTGGAGCATTCCAGTACCTGGTTTACGTGTATCTTTTCCTTCTTTCTCAAAGCTTTTATCTATATGCTGCTCGGTAAATGTAATTCCTTCAATTTCCAATTGCTTTAGCATTTTATTGTGCGCTGGCCAAAAAGTATCTTCTGGATAAGAATCTGTACCTAAACCATCTTGGTTGGTTACCATCACAAACTCATAGTCTGAGTTCTGAGATATGAACTGCAAGGCACTTATAGCATAGGGTAAAAACTCTAATTTCTCTAAAGAATCGACTTGAAAATCTGATGGCGGCTCCTGAATAATGGTACCGTCTCTATCTATAAATAATACTTTCTTTTTCATGTGTTATAACTGTTGTAAAATGTCACCCGAAATTCGCCAAAGGTTTTATTCACCTTCGATTAGAAAGTCAAGATGATAAAATTTAAGACTCATTTCATTTTCATTTAAATGAGAATTCAAAATTAAGGATTTGCAATTGATTTGAAACAGATTAATTAAAATGATATGATGATTTATATATTTTCTGACAGTTATCAAGACTAGTTTGGCGGGCCTGATGCTAGAAAAAAGGAACGGATTTTAAAGATAATTTTATTCTCATATTTGATTCAATTATAAACTTATACAATTGATACATAACTTTATTTTGAAATGACGACTTTTGTATTTTGAATGAAGAAAATACAATGGATAATATAAAATTAGGGCTTAAAGAAAACTGGAAACAATTTACATTATTGGTAATCGTCAACGCTTTTGTTGGCGGTATGGTGGGGATGGAAAGAAGTATTTTCCCACAATTTGCTGAGGTGGAATTCGGAGTAGAATCCAAAACGGCTATTCTTACTTTTATTACAGCTTTCGGAATTAGTAAAGCATTTGCCAATTATTATACTGGTAAACTTGCTAATAAATTTGGCAGGAGAAATCTCCTCCTCTTTGGATGGCTATTGGCTATACCTGTTCCTTTCATGCTGATTTATGCGCCAAGCTGGACATTCGTCATAATCGCAAATATTTTATTAGGGTTAAGTCAGGGATTGACATGGAGCAGTACTGTGGTGATGAAAATCGATCTGGTAGGCGAAAAAGACCGTGGCTTTGCCATGGGATTAAATGAATTTGCCGGATATTTTGCAGTGGGTGTTGTAGCCTTTATTACCGGTTATGTAGCCAATAGTTATGGCATCACACCTTACCCTTTTTACATCGGAATCTTCCTATCAATTGTTGGTTTCATTTTGACTTTTCTTTGGGTGAAAGATACAAGAGGTCATGTAAACAAAGAAAGCGGCACTGACAAAACGATCCATTTGAAAAATATCTTTTGGGAAACGACTTTCAAAAACAAAACCTTAAGTTCTGTCACGCAGGCAGGTTTAATTAATAATCTGAATGACGGGATGATTTGGGGGCTTTTACCGATAGTACTTTTTTCATTGAATTATGATAATGAAAATATTGGGATCATCACCGCTATTTACCCTACCGTATGGGGAATTGGTCAGTTATTTACAGGTAAAATGTCTGATCATTACTCCAAAAAAGGGATGTTATTCTGGGGCATGTTATTACAAGGTATTGCCATATTGTTTATTCCTTACAGCAGCAGTTTTGCCGCCTTAGCAGGTTTATCTGCTATTTTAGGCTTGGGAACTGCCTTGGTCTATCCTACTTTTCTATCCACTATTGCACAGGCAACCAGTCCGCAACAAAGAGCGGAAAGTGTGGGAACCTTCCGACTTTGGAGAGATTTAGGATATGCATTTGGTGCTATCATTTCAGGAATCACGGCTGATTTATTTGGAGTTGAATATGCGATTTTAACAATTGCAGGACTTACCATTATATCATCTCTAATTATCAAATTCCGTATGCCGGCTAACATCAAGCAAACAAAAGATTGCATTGAGCCGGAAGAGCTAAAAGAAGCATTAAATAAAAATGAAGCTATTCAAATTATAGATGTGAGGAATCAGGATGAATATGAAACCGCTCATATTTCTGATGCAATCAATATCCCTTTAGATGAGCTAAGCGAAAAAATATCAGCGTTAGATAAAAGCATTTATTATGTAACTGTTTGTGGAAAAGGCGGTGGGCGCTCAGCAGAAGGGGCCAAAACTTTAAAAGAAGCCGGTTTGAGTGCTATTTGGTTATGTGGTGGTACGAATAAGTGGTTGGATTTATACTAATAAATAGAGGAGGTAGAGAGGATAGAAATAAAATTAAATAATAAATATCGTCTTGTTCATTTAACATAAAGTAAAAAGAGCCTCATTAAATCAATAATGAAGCCCCAAATTACAACCTAAAAATTCGTAAATAATATTAATTTATTTCAAGCAAACTCTTCTACCAATTTTTTATTTTGCCTATGTATAGTCTCTAATGAATTTAGCTTTCTCCACATAAAATCTCTGTCATAAATATCGGTTATTTCGCCATCATCATTCATGGCCAAAAGAAAAATCCATTGGTTATCACAAAGTTGCCTTACTGATTCATGCTTTTCCAAAATTTTGTTCATGGCTTCTTTAGGTGCATTAATCACAACACTTAATCTTAGTGGTTCATGTTGATAGTTTACCCCATCGTGGATAGATTGCATAGGTAGTCCTGATCTTAAATCTCCTGCAAAGCCTTCTAAAACCCCAATTCCTGATGTAACATTATGTAAAGTCTTATTACCCGAACCAAAATGTTTATTATCCACTGTTGAACCATAATATTGTAGGTTTATCCAGCTCGTTACAACCATAGGTGCAGTCATAATCGTTTCTAAAACTTTAAAACCGTTGTCTTCTTTCCAATTATAAGAATGTAAAAATGCCCGTCCTTCCAGATTAACTCCTCTGGTTGTAGAACGAGGTGCCACCACAAAAGAAGAACACCCTGCAAGCCCCCACTCAGGCCTTACTTGTGACCAATCTTTGGCTCTTAATTTTATAAATGAATCAACATCTTTCCCCTCTTTTATATTCATCCTTAAAACTCTCTCGGAACGGGTGGCTTTCCCTGCTTTTACAATTCTCTGCTTTATATTTTCTAAATCCTCTTGATGAGATGCAGGAACTAAATTTGTATTAAAAAGGGAAACTTCATCCGTGGTGGTATCATGCAAACAAGCTAAGAAATAGGTGGTATCCGGAATGTAAATCTTTTGTTCTGCAAGTTGTCTTCTTACTTCTTTATCATTTAAAATTAGTGAAGCCACTTTTGCATTAGCCTCCCCTGATTGACCTGCACAAGCACCGCAATCCAAGCCAGAAGCATGAGGATTATTGACTGAAGTAGATCCATGGCCTACTATCATCACTACTCTTGCAAAATCTTCTGTTAATGACATAGCCTGAAGAGCTCCTTTTGCCATATTTACTCTATCTGCCAAAGGAATTCCTATATTCAATTCATATTGACTGCTTTCAATGTCCATCGATAAATTTTCTAATTCTTCCTTCCTAAGCCCATTTTTTTGTGGATGCGGCACGGGTCTAGTGATTCCAAAAGAATCAGTGAAAAGTTTGGGCAGTAAAGACAATCCGACAGGACTCACAAAGCCAAAAGAACTAATAGCGCTTGATTTAAAGGACTTCCATGAGAAATGGAACAATCTGTTGAGCTTTCTTCTTAAAACTATTTTATCATTCTGCTTCTGGTCAAGTACCTTTTCCTTTACAGTATAGCCCGAAGGAATTAAAGCAGGACATTGGTCATATCCATGGTCGTGGCCAATTTTCCTTACGTTAATTGGAAATCCGAAAAATCCTGCAAAGCCCAAAGTATCAATTTCAGGAGCTAACGATTCCAAATTTCTACGATAAACTTCTGACCTAACATCAATACAAAAAACAGCCTGAGCTTTTGGTTTATTTGCTTCTTGATTTGAAGAATCTTTTTTCTTAAACTTTTTGATTAGTCTCCTCTGCGCACTTAAATCGTAGGCATTTTGTAATATAATTAAATCTGATAAGTCTGAATTATGGATTTCTGAATCATCAAATTTTAGCATTTCCAGCTTTTCTTTTTTCCACTGGCTTTCCAAAACTGGGTTTTGCAAAGAATTATAAATACCATATTCCCAGCAGATTAAAACACTTAAGAATTCACTTAATCTTTCCTCTTCGCGACCATAACGCTTAGCATCCCAATCAAAATGCGCAATATAGGAAGACCAACCTCCTACTCGTAGTAATAAACTGTGTAAATAGATTGGCAATACTTTCTCCTCCACTTCTAAATCACTAAGAGCAATAGTTGCGGCTTCAATATGATTATCAGGCAATTCTTTTATTAGCTTATGAAATCCTTTTAGCCCCATCAAAGCTGGTGATCGGTTGGTTTCTGCTTCAATTTTCCAAGCGGAAAATAAATCAATAGTTTGCCCCTCCTCTACCCACTGACTTTGTGCTTCATCAAAATAAGAGGATGCCCATGAAGAAATGCAATCTAACATAAAATCGGGCCAATTGGCTGTGCTTATTTTCTTTGCCAATTCTGCAACCGTTTTTATTTGCAGTGAATTTAAATCTTTAATATCCTTCTTTTTTAAGTCTTCAATAAAAGAATTTGCACTTCTATTTTCTGCAGAATAATTTTGATCTAAGGCAATTTCCAAATCTTCCATTAAAATCTTCTTTTGCTTTAAAGCATTCAGATAATAGTTTAAAGGCATAGTAGTCTTAATACCCGCGCTAAAAGATAGTCGTTGAGCAATAGATTCGAAGGACTTATCACTCAAGCCCAGATAAGGGTTAACTGCCACAAAATTCTCCAATGGCCATAAAGGCCCTATTTTTTTAGAGGCATCGTGTAAAGCCTTACTAATTGAAGTATTTATTAATTTGATTTTAGAATCTTTGATTTTATTTAACATTTCAAATTGTTTTCTAAATAAGTATTTAATAAATCACATTTTTTTATTCGTATCTTTTTATAAGATCAGGCTTAGAGGACTTCACATATAAAGCCCCAACCAAGCGATCATAAAGCACATTTGCATAAAGTCCGTTTCTGAAATGAATTGACCATTTCCTCCACACAGTAGAATTTTTGATAAAAGGTGAAAAGATCTGTATGAGCACCAATCCTGTAAAAACTACCAACCAAAAGAATAATAAAATTACTACTGCAGTAGAGGGTTGCATAATTACTGGAATTTGGGATCTCAAAATGGCAGCCATAATCGTTTCTAAACTGAAAAATGCAAAGGCAACAAGAGTGGCCATTATGACCACCCTTGGAATCAACCTTCTACTTCCATAAGAATCTAAAGCAGTTCCTATTAATAATGATAATCCCATAACAATAATGCAGCTTATCACCAATAATGACAATTCCTCTATTGGATTGATACCCCAAGCATATGCCATTATTCCAAAAATTGTAAAAGCAAGTCCTATACTTATTAACAGCACAAGTGGATTAGCTTTTCTTGCTGGAAGCGAAATTTTAGATGCTTTTTTAACATCGATAAAACTACCCGAAGAAAGAAATGCATGCGCTTTGTAGAAAGAATGTGCCACCAAGTGTAACATGGCCGCAGCGTAAATTCCAAAT
>Ga0098059_1000176_pt1 | contig 50168 bp, 51 predicted proteins | sample 20_taG_FD_92580 | JGI IMG/M metagenome (GOLD analysis project Ga0098059, IMG submission 92580) | Marine viral communities from the Subarctic Pacific Ocean - 20_ETSP_OMZ_AT15318 metaG | ecosystem: Environmental > Aquatic > Marine > Oceanic | place: Subarctic Pacific Ocean | collected 2015-01-19
ACCGTTCCGCCTTAGCTCAGTTGGTAGAGCAAATGACTGTTAATCATTGGGTCGCTGGTTCGAGCCCAGCAGGCGGAGCCATATAAAACAAAGGGTTGCAGAAATGCAGCCCTTTTTTATTGCTTCGATTTATTAATCTGCAACCGTTGTGCAACCGTTTCTCTGTTCTTCAAATGACTACCCTCACCACCCTCTTCGCCCTTCAACCACAACTAACCTCTTCTGACAGCCGACAATATACGGTCAAAAAAGCGTAATGGTGTATTGCTATCCGACTTGGTCGGTCTTATCTACAATGAAAGCTCAAAGTTAGACATCGATACATTTGGTGCGGTTACAAAATGCAGCCCAGAACAACTGATAAGGGAACACTATGGACAAGCCGAAAGTACCGGAGCAATCGAGAGCGGTGTTATCGACGACGGCGGGACAGGATCTGACGCGGCAAATGCTGTCGGGCAAACCCCTGACGGGCGAAGCGAAGAAAACGCTGGCACAGTTGCGCCCGAATCAAGGGCCGGTCAAGGAAGTCAGCCCACTGCTGAGGGCATGGTTCAGCCCGGAGGAACTGGCGTTGATACTGTCGGAGCCGAGGAAAGAGGAGCAATTAAGTCTACTGTAGCACCACCTCTAGAGGTGGACCAAGCCACCCTGGGCACTCAATACTGGTTTTGGTGTAGTTACCTAGATAACCCTCGGTAAATCCTGCCAATGCGTGGTATAGCCGGGTGACAGATAATCCCTGCGCATCGACCATTCTTTTTTTATCCCCTGCCCGGCCAAAAACACCAATCCTCTTTTCTGCTGATTGATCTGATCAATAATTTTCATCAATCCTGGGCTGTGCGGCCGGGATTCTATGCCGTCAAACAACCCCCGCTGCCCTTGTGCCTCACTGCAAAAATCACTGAGCATAATACCGGCCTTGGCGTATCGATAACCGTCTCGCCAAATACTGTCCAACAGGCGGTGACTTTGTGCCAGCAGATCGCGAGTGTCACTGGTGTGCCGCAGAAGCTCTGACGTCACCGTATTGCCGTAGCTGGGTTCTGCTGCATTAAACAGACTGGTGCGGATAAATACAGTGATGCGTTTAGCTACCTGTTTTTCGTGGCGCAATTTCTCACCGGCACGGGCAGTATACTGGCCAATGGCGCCACGCATGGCGTGCTTGTCCATAATTCGCTCGCCAAAGGAACGGCTGCAAACGATCTGTTTTTTGGGAGGAGCGACGGACTCCAGCTCAAGACACGACTCGCCATTCAGCTCTCGTACGGTTCGAGCCACCACGATGGAGAATTCCTTTTGTATCCAGTGCGGTTCAGTCTGCGCCAGGTCGAGCGCGGTCTTGATACCCAGCTGATTGAGACGCAGCGTTAAACGCCGACCGATACCCCAGACCTCTGATACGGGCAATAGCGCCATTAATCGTCGCTGCCGCTCCGGGTCTGTCAGATCAACCACGCCCCGCGTTGCAGGGTATTGTTTGGCCGCATGGTTAGCCAATTTAGCTAAGGTTTTAGTCGGCGCTATGCCGACGCAAACGGCGATCCCTGTCCATTGACCAACCGTGGCGCGCACCTGTGTGCCAAAGTCTGTCAGGTTGACGGCATGCGAGACACCCGTCAGTTCTAAAAACGCTTCATCGATGGAATAGATCTCTACCTCTGGAGCAAGCATCTCAAGCACCCCCATGACCCGTGATGACATATCAGCATAAAGCGCATAATTGGACGAAAACACGGCAATGCCTTGCTCACGGATCAAGCCTCGTACCTGGAATACCGGCACGCCCATTTTTATACCCAATGCTTTTGCCTCACGCGATCGGGCGACAACACAACCATCATTATTGGAAAGGACAATCAACGGCTTATGTTTTAGGTCTGGCCGAAACAGCTTTTCACAGCTGGCGTAGAAGTTGTTGCAGTCCACCAACGCGATGACCGGTTTCATGCAGATCCCTGTGGGCTCTTGCGCTGCAGGGTGCGAACCACATTGGTGACCACGCCAAATAGTTCCAGCTCTGTCTCGGCCACAACCTCAATAGGGGCATAAGCCGCGTTGTGTGCCAGCAACCGCAACCGGGGGCGCAATGCCAACTCTTTAACCGTGAACTCGCCATTTACAGAGGCAATAACAATATCGCCATGCCCTGCGTCAAGAGCACGATCGACCACCAGAACATCATTGGGGTAAATACCAGCATCAATCATTGAATCGCCCTGCACCCGGACAAAGAACGTTGCGGCCGGGTGCTGGATACACAGATCATTCAGATCCAGCGTTTGCTCCACATAGTCCTGCGCAGGTGAGGGAAACCCAGCCGAAACAGGTTCAACAAATAGCGGAATCAATAACCGATTCGAGCTCGGCAGTAACCACTCGGCACATCGGCCCAGGACAACAACACACATAAACCACCAGATACTGTACATATATACAGTATATTAGCAGGAGGCGAGGAAAATCCAAAGGCTTGAAGCAATCGTGAAATAGCCATTGAGGGGTGTGGTTTTGCAGAGTAGAGCTCCTCATCATAAGAGTCTCTACTCAAAACCTCGATTACTTTTGGGGGGGATTACAGTTTCTCCTGATATGCATAACGCAAAATGCAGCGGCAGTTTGTGGGGTAGCGTTTTGTGCTAGCGAAGCGCCCAGCACAAAATGAGCCACGGAACAAACTGTCCGCCTGGTACGATTTGTTAGAGCTAGGTATACCATTCAGCAACCTCATAGTCTCAAGGTGTCGCGAATTAAACACATGTACTTGTTCACGACAAAAAACGCCTTTTCAGCTTCAGTCTTGGTGTGTCCCTTCTTTCCTCTATGAATAATTTTATTTCTGACATTGTATGCGTGATTCGTCCATTCCAAATGATCAGTACCCGCCTTGACATTATCCCCACTAACCTCACATACTGCTGATAGAAGTTCCGATATATTCTTGTGCTCCACACAATCGCCTACTGGAATAGATTCTCTATTTTTTCCTTTACCAGTCCCAATTTCGAGTATCCCTTTAGCGTTACAATAGCTCAACAGTTTTTGTACTACGAAGGTTTCAAAAGCAGATTCGCATAGAACAATAGATAACTCTTGATTGTTGTAATAAAAAGATTGCCGCTTGGCATCCATTAGTAACTGATTGTATATCGGAACTGGCTCATTGCTTCCTAGCTTTCCCTGCAATAGGCGACACCATTGCTCCGAAAAGTTGTCCTTCAGATGACCTGATTTTTCTGTCTCATACCAATTGAACTGATTTTGATGAAATTTAAAATCTCCAGAAACAACTTCTTTAGTAAATTCGTACCTCTCAGACACGTAGAGAGTAACAACAGGGACATCTGATAAGCTTATTTTTGGTATATCGTTATCGCATCCAACCTCTAAATAATGTGACACAAAATATTCTAGGCATTGCTCAACCCATATTTTTTTCTTCTCTTTATGCCTTTCTTCTGTGAAACTAGAAATGGACTTTTCTTCAAAGTACAAATCGACAATAGTAAATCTGTTTGGTTGTACATAGCCTTTCTGAAGTAGACCTAATTCAGAAAAATAGACTTTTAGTATTTTATCCTGTTTGTCACGTTTCTTAGCCGAGACTTCCGCCCTTAAGCCTGACTGCTCATTGAGCCAAGATAGGCTGTCCGAGTAAGAATAGATAATCTCACCTTGTACAGTATTTGTTTGGACACCGACAAGCCTTCCACTTACTTCAAAATTAAAGAATGAACCGCTTGGAAGTGAAAGATGATTTTTAAGAGGAATAGTTAATCTGCATAGGAACATCAGTTTTCACTCAGTTGCTCTAACGCTTTTGTTCAGCGGCGCCCTGAAAAGGGCGTCCGGTGGAGGGCCGCACAGGCCCGGAACAAACTGGAACTTCTGGTTAGAAACCCAAATGGTCTACTTCCAACTCTTCCCGCAAGTTACGCAGGGCATAAATTGCTCTGTTGTAGTCGGCCATTGAGTACCTCTCATACTCTCTTTCTCCAACCTCGTAGATATGTATTCCACCCCGTATTTCCCAAAGCCATTTCAGCTCTTCACTCAATCGGCCTGAAAGCATTCCAGCTTCAGCCATGCGATCACAGCGTGCCGCCACACCATGCCGACGACCAATTCTTCCCTTTGTATATTCCACCATTATGGTCTCAGCTATCGACCCAGAAAGGACTATTCCTGCCTTGATAATCATTTCTCGTGCGATGCCGTACAAATCGGTACGGTTGGTTATCTATCTATATACATCTGACAGAATTAGGGCATAAGCCAAGTTGTCACGAACATCTCGGTTCTCGATAAAAAACAACTTGTTACGAAAGTGGTCGGCCGTTCTTATAAAGCCTCTGGGGAATCGAATTTTGTTCTCACCGGAAGGATTTTGACCCAAATAATCCTGAATCTGCTGGAGCTTCTCGCCAACATCAGAGACAACACCTGCTAATTCCTCGTCGTTATTTATCGGCAAAATACCATCCTTAGATTTTGAGTTTCTAACATTTGTATATGGCGCATTCGCGCTTTGCCAAAGCTGATATTCGGCACCTTTTGATAACGGATTGATACAGAATAGAAAATTGAGGCATATCCGATTCCTTTCAGAATAAAGCGAGTTTTTCCTATTATCTAAAATAAGAGGATCTCATTATCTTTTCCATCGAACCTGCAACAACCTATTTTATTTAGATTATTTTTTACGGTTGTCATGATAACGTGCATTGACTGAGTATAAACCGAGAAAAGGATTTAACAACAATTCGATAGACTGTATATAAAAACAGCATATCGAGCGTGTATACCTATTTAATTTAGATGGTGCCCGAAGCCGGGGTCGAACCGGCACGGAGGTTGTTGTTCTAAGTGCGTTAAACCAAATCTGATGCTTTAAGGCATCCGTTAGTGTCAGGAGCAAGAAAGACCCCTAGCCGTCTACTATATGTCTACTTTGTGCGCCGTAGCGACTGACCGGGATGGCAAAGTCAGGCACGTCCCTGCGTGTCACCCCGAACGCCGGTGGTGCAGTTAGGCTGTAGGACACAACTCGGAAGGTCAGAAGCATAACCTCTGAATGGACGGTGTTCGCTGACCGCAGTACGCATGTTGTTGCGACGTTTGCGTATCTTCCAGCGAACGTACAAAAGGCAGCCCGCGACAGAGGTGGCGACGAGAAAGTAAAAGGCGTATTCCATTACCAGACTCCGTTTAATGCGGGTGAATCAGACTTCGAGGAAGGCTGGCCAAGTCTACCGGCTCACCTGGGTTGCGGTGTGTTGCACAAGCCTTAACGTACCTGCGCCGTAGACGGATTTTGAACAGGAAGCCCGCCAGGAAGAAACCCGCAATAGCGACGACAGCAAACGAAATCAGAGCGATACCCACGGAAGCCACCTCAATCACCCTCTCTCAGCTTCTGATCTGAAGCCACCACATGTTCACTCTCACCCCTAATCAAGCTCTAAGGCGATTTCTTGAGGGATGACGGATTCTTTTTCAAGTCTTCGATCATTACCTTGACCACTTCCGATCGAATATTGGGCTTTTGCTGTGAATTGTCCATGCTCCACCTAGCCCTTTCCCACTCGAAGCTACCAATAACAACCGACCTCGGGCAAGAAAAACCCTTGCGGTGACCCTTACCTAAACCTTACCGTTTTTCAGCGATTCCGAAGCCTTACCCTTGGGCCTCTTGAACCCTTGCCTCGACCTTGCCCTTTTTCAGTCGTCTTGATGCATTGGAGAACACCGTCTCTTAGCGTCATAAACAGATCAGTCCGTCCCTGACATACTGGCAAAGGTATATAAATCACGTGCATATCACTTGCTTGGGTATCAGTTTCGTCCTGGAGGGTACTTTGACAAGTAAGAGTCAAAGCCCTTGCTCATAACCATGACCACTTCTGACCAAATTTTGTTCGCTTAAAACTGCCCTTTTTTGCTCTCAAAGATAATGCATCGATGGTACTTGCAGAGTGATCAACATTGGTCACTTGAGATTTGAATTGCCATCTTGGACTTTTGCACAGCTCTCCCACTTAAAAACCCAGCGTTGACGCATTGTCCTTCAACCACTCCCGACACTGCTGATAATCCGGCATGACCCGCTCAACCTCCTTCCAAAATTCCGGGGAGTGATCATGATGAATCAAATGGCAGAGTTCGTGTATAACGACATAATCCACCATCCTGTTCGGTGCCATCATGATCTTCCAGTTGAATTCCAGCTTACCTTTGGTGGAGCAACTGCCCCACCGGGACTTGAAAGTCTTTATGCCAACCCCTGTAGGCTCCACACCCACCACGGGCGCAAAGCGTTCCACCTTTTCAGTTAGCTTCTGCTCAGCCTGTCGCTTGTACCAGCGCACCAGGGCATTTCGGATCATGTGAGGCTCTTCGATGCCATTGGGGACGGTAACTACTAATCGCCCCTGCACAAGCTTCACGGGCTTAAATAGGCCCTTCTCCACCTTCAGGCGGTAGTTGCGCCCCAGATAACTGAAGGCTTCGCCAGATACAAACTGCTTTTCAGTCACTGGCTGGGCTTCGCGATGAAGCACGATCTTGTCCTTTATCCACTGCCGCTTTTCCTTCAGCAGTGAGTCCACCCGCTCTATGGGTAAATCCAACGGCACAACAATGGATACAGCACCTTCTTCAACCCGTATATCGGCTGACTTGCAACGGTTAGTCCGGATGATTTCAGCAATAAAGCCATTACCATCACGGTATTCCGGTTTAGTGAGTTTGTGCGCGGTTGCCATCATGCAAACTTCGTCTTTGCCAATTCCAGGAAACGATCCTGAACCACGGCGACAATGGCTTTGTCTCCAAAGGAGCAGTCCAGAATCGCTCGCTTGATTTCTTTTTTCATGCGCTTCACTTCATCCAGCTTGCTGAAAAAATCCACAATCTGAGTAGCTTCATCGAACATGCTCACTAGATCCTGACTGGTGTTTTTAATCTCATCGTGAACAGCTTCGCTGATCGTTTCTTCCCCGCTATGCGCGGTCACTTCAGCCATTAGAATGTTGTAGAAGGCAAACTCGGTTTCATTCAACCCCAGATCAACAGCTGCCTGCTTATGACCAGACTCAATGCCGTTACGAAACTCCAGTAATAATTGCGCTTGCTGCTCCCACTTGCCCGCTGTCTTCTCAATAATATCGCGCAGGCGCAGACTCAGTGATTTGTAATACTCCGGGTCTTCATCCAGGTTCACGGTGATGTGGTGCTTGATGGCGCTTTCGATTTCCGAAGCACGGGATTCCGGAGATTTGATCTGCTCCACCGTCTCCTTGAAATTCGCTGCCATCAGATCAACTGGGGGTATCTTCGGATCTACCCCGGTGCTGATAATGTGTTCATCCACGAGCTTGCGTACCTTTTCCCCGGCATCGGAAATGTTTAGTCCCGGATCACGGTAACGGGTGCGTGCGGCATTCTGAACTTTGCCCCACAGCTTCAGGTCCGGGATGAACGGCTTGGCGGCGGTGTCCGGCAGGATTACATCGATCTGCTTGGCGAAGCGTTTAAACGCCAGCTCGAATTGCTGCCGGGTATCCTCATCCTTCAGGCGAAGCACGTAATCATCCACGTCTGTGCCTTTAACGCCGGCAAAGATGGCGGCTACACGAGTGTGAGTGGCTTTGAGACGGGGTATTTCGTCCTTCAGCGTGTGGTAGGTGCCCTCCACATCCTCACTGCTGAACTGGTTCAAGGCTTCGGTCAGGTAATCCGACAACCCGTGGTAATCCACCACGAAACCACAGGCTTTGCCTTTGTAAGTCCGGTTCACCCGCGCAATGGCCTGCATCAGTGTGTGGTCCTTCAGGCTGCGGTCGATATACATCACCTGGGCAATGGGGGCATCAAAGCCGGTCAGCAGCATATCCTTGACGATCAGGAAGGCCGTGGGGTCTTCATCCATGGGCTTCGTGAAGTTCTTGATTACCTGCTTCTGACGGGTCTTGTCGGTGTACTGAGTCAGGTAGGCCGGATCATTGTGAGAGCCAGAGATAATCACTTCAGAAGGAGGCGCTTCCAGTTCGTCCAGGGTTTTCTTGAATACGGTAGCGGCGTGGCGACTGCCCACCACAATCATGGCTTTGAAGCCGTTGGGCTGAATCTTTCCCCGGTAATGCTTCAGCAAATCGATACACACCCAGCGGATGCGTGCGGGGGCTTCCCGGATGGCGCGCTCTACCCCGTATTTCTTTTTGATTTCTCGCTTTTCTTCGTCGCTTTTGTCTTTGAAGTATTCTTCAAACAAGGCATCCAGTGAATCACGCACCACATCACTCTGCACCTGGCGACCTTCGTAAATGATACGCACGGTGGCACCGTCTTCCACCGCTTCATTGATCTTGTACTGATCGATGTAACCACCAAAGGCTTGATCCATCTTCTGGGTTTTCAGCAAGGGGGTGCCGGTAAAACCAATCTTGGGGGCATTGGGCAGTGCGGCATTGATGGTCATCGCCAACCCGCCAAACTGGGTGCGGTGGGCTTCGTCCGCCAGCACGATGATCTTGTCACTGGGGTTCAGGTCGGTGAATGCCTTCTCCGGGTCACCACTGGCGCTTTCTTGCTCCGCCTCCTGAAACTTCTGCACCATAGCCGTTACGATGTCAGAAGAATCTTTCTTCAACAGAGCCTTCAACTCGGCAACCGATCCGGCGTTGTAGACCGTTTCGTTCTGGGCATCCCGAAAGGTGGTTGAAAGCTGGCTATCCAGCTGGGTGCGGTCGGTGACAAATACCAGCTTGTATTGCTGCAGTTCCGGGTCGCGGCGCATCTTCACCGCCAGCATGACCATCGTCAGCGACTTCCCTGAGCCTTGCGTGTGCCAGACTACCCCTGACTTTTCTTTCCGTGTGGTGCCGTTTTTAAGACGTTCTATGACCTTGTTGACTGCCCGGTACTGCTGATAGCGCGCCACCTTCTTGATCAGGCGGCCATCGACTGGCTCAAAAAGGATAAAGTTCTGGATCAGGTCCAGGAAGCTGGCGGGATTGAACACGCCTGCCAGTAATCGCTGCTGAGGGGTTACCGTTGGCAAGGCCTCGAATTCACCGGCATAACAGACCGGTGATGCCATTTCCCTGACCTCACCTTTGGGCGTGCCAACCAGGTCCGCATCGGTAAACGGGTACGCATCTTTCCAGTCGCCGTAATGCTGTGCGCTAGAACTGATTGTGCCAACACGGGCCTGATCCCGGCAGGTGGAGACCATCAGCTGGTTGCACCAGAACAGCCGTTGCGCGCCTTCGTCATCTTCCGGGCGGCGCAGGTTGGCATAACGGCGCAATTGATCGATACCCTCAGCCATGGGGCTGGACAGATAGGGTGATTTGCACTCAATCACCGCCAGCGGCAGGCCATTCACGAAGCAAACGACATCGGGAATGATGTTCTGGTTGGCACCCTCCACCTTAAACTGGTTGGTACAGAGAAATTCGTTGTTGTCCGGGTTATCGAAATCAATGACTTTGACGGTCTGGCCCTTGCGCCCCTTGCCCAGGTCTTGCTCAACTGACAGGTAATTGACCAACATCTGGTGGATAGCGTGGTTGTATTCCATCAGCCCGGCATGGTTGGGGTGGGTAAACTCCCGTAGTACCTTGCGCAGGTTCTCGTCACTGATCCATGGATTAATACGCTGAATGGCCGCTTCAAGGCGATTAACCAGCACGACATCCCGGTAATAGCCGCGTTCGCCCGCCGGTGAGCCGTCTACCGGTAACACAGGTGCAAGCGAAACGCCGGAGACATACGTCCATCCCAGCTTTTGCAGCTGTTCAATGGCGGGCAGTTCGACCTTTTCGATTTCGTCCTGAAATAACATGGGTGGAGGGCAGCCTTAATCAGGCAGCCGCTGACTCCTTTTGTTCGACGTTGACCCTGACCTTGCCGGTCAACAGGTCTTGCATAAGGGCTTTTTTCAAATCCAGGCTTTTCGCTAATTTTCTAGAACACTCATCGATCTTTTGATCAGTGGTGGCCAGAGCCCCAGAAATTTTTTCTTGCTCTAAAAGTGAGGGGAGTAGAACAGGAAATTTTTTAAGTTGACTAGAATTAAGACTCGCGAGATTTGTCGTTTGTTTGGCACAGCTGAGATAATACTTCTTTCCATGCTGACTACCTGATAAATAGCTAAAGAAAAAAGACAGCAACTTTGATTTGTCGGTTCTAACTACAAAAACGTGATTTTGATGAACACAAGGAACAATACGATTATCCCAAACTGCACCACGGCCAAGCTTGTCAAAATCGCCACCTTCATTTACAAGAACATCATCTTTTTGTAATGCAAATCGATCTAGACGGGACCTATCTATTTTAATTGTTTTTACTTCTGATAAATCTAGAAAGCCATCTTGTACATTTGCAACTCTAAGGTAGGGAACTTCGATCATATCACCGACTGAATTGGAGTTTTTAGCAACACCAGTCTGAACAGTAGCAACTTCTTCAAGTGGTATACACTCCCACCCCACCGGTATCCTCCCCACCGGCGAATCCTTAAACTCCGTATGCCCAATCCCTTTAGTCAGCAACTCCTGCATCATGCCGGTTTTCAGGTCTTTCAGCTTGTCAATCTGTGCGCGTGTTTTTTCGATCACGTTATCGACGGATGACAGGATGGCTGCGATTTTTTGTTGTTCGGGGAGTGGGGGCTTCAAGAACTGGTATTCGATAACACCGCTATTCTTCAGGTTGTTGATCGCACTTCCAGCGAGAGAAAAATCAACCTGGTGCTGAAATTGATCGGAACTTAATAGTTGCGCCACAAAACCAGATGACGCGGAATCCAAAGGTCGAAATATGCTGCAAAAAGCCCCGACAGTATATTTTGTTCCTTGAGGGATGTTTCGGAAAACAGCGGATTTTCCTACCAACCGTTTGCTACCGTTCGACATGCAGACTGCAATATCACCTTCACAGGCAAGTTGCTTTTTGCTCACTTTTGCTTGATTAACATTCTGAACGTCAGCCAGGACCAGTCGCCCGGACTGAATGTTGTTAGACCGAAGCAAAGTAACAGTATGTTCTGCTTTAGCAGGTGATAAATCCTCGGGCTTGTATGAAACGCCTCGAACTCCGAGGCAGAACTCCCCCAATGGAACGATTCCCCAACCCTCGGGAGCTGATTTATTCATACCCCAGCTCCTTCAGATACCCCTTCACCACACTGTCGGCTTCAGCAACTTGTGAATCCAGCTCGTTCAACGACACCCGGTACTTGTCCCACCAACGTTCCCGCTGGCTGATCACCTTGGCATCCACATCCCCAACGGTTTCCCGGATAACTTCTTTGGTGTCGATCTCCGGTTTGAAGTCGTAGTACTCTCCATGCGCTGAAGGCTCCCCATCCCGCTTCACAAACACCGTGGACACATCGAAGTCTTCCAGTATTTCTTCCCGGATGTACTCGCTTTCCACTTCCCGCACCGGAATACCGCCTTGCAGGATGGCGCGCACGTCGAAGATTTCCGGGGGCGGGCTGGTGTCGGCGTAACGGCGGATGTTCAGGTTGTAATCGTTTTCGGCGATCTCAGCCAGGGTGACAACTTTTGAATAGCGTTTGATCTCGGTGTAGTCGTCAAAGGTGCTGACGATTTTGTCGATGTCTTGCTGACGCAGTTTATTCTGGTTTTTGCCTTCCTCGTATTCCAGTTCGCTGTTGATAAACAACACCTTGCCTTGGCGCTCGGCGGGTTTGCTTTTGTTGAGGATCAACAAGCTGGCAGGAATACCGGTACCGTAGAATAGGCCAGCGGGCAAGCCGACCACGGCTTCGAGCAAGTCGTCGTTCAGAATGCCTTTGCGGATTTCCTTTTCGCTGGAACCCCGGAACAGTACACCGTGGGGCATCACCACGCCCATCATACCTTCATTATTCAGGCTGGCGATCATGTGTTGAACAAACGCAAGGTCACCAGAATCCTTGGGTGGGGTGCCGTAGGGGAAGCGTCCGTAGGCATCGTTATCAGCCTCTTCTTTACCCCATTTCTTCAGGCTGAACGGCGGATTGGCAATCACCCGGTCAAAGGTCATCAACTCCCCGCCCTGTGTATGCTGCGGATCACCTAGGGTATCGCCCTTGCGAATGTCCGCGCTGTAGACTCCGTGCAGGAACATGTTCATCTTGCAGATAGCCCAGGTGTTCAGGTTCATCTCCTGACCGTACAGTGAGAGGTTAAACGGGTTCTCACCCTGGGTGGCCAGGTAGTTCCGGGTCTGTACCAACATACCGCCAGAACCAGCAGTTGGATCGTATATGCGCATTCCGGCGTGGGGTTTCAGCAGGGCAACCAATAGCTGCACCACTTCGGACGGGGTATAGAACTCACCCCCTTTTTTACCGGCGCTGTCCGCGAACATCTTGATCAGGTATTCGTAGGCGGTGCCCAGCAGATCGGGGCGTTCAAAATCGGCATTGCGCAGGCGGTAGCGGCTGAAGTGGCTCAGTAGATCCCGCAGCTTCTTGTCCGACAGCTTGTTCTTGATGTTGAAGTCGATAGACACCAGTACGCCTTCCAGTGAAGCGTTGAACTCTTCAATGGCTTCAGTGGCCTTGTTTAGCTCAGCACCGATGTCGTGCTTCAGATCCTTGATTGCACCCCACCGGGCAACGGGCGGGATATAGAAGGTCTTATCGTATTCATCTTCATCATCTGCCAGCGCACGGGCTTCGGCTTCGGTCTTACCCTTATCGATGTAATACTTGACGATCCCTTCTCTAGCTTCTTCAAAAGCATCAGATAGCCGTTTAAGGAACATCATGCCGAAAATGTAATCTTTGTACTCACTGGCGTCCATGTTGCCACGCAGGATGTCGGCGGCTTCCCAGAGGAACGATTCAAGCTGTTGAAGGGTAATGTTATGACTCATTCAATGGGTTCCATTTACTGCACTGATCAGGGGGTATCCGGGCTTTCTGGCTAGATGGGTTACGGACCGACGCCGCGCCTCGCTCCCAATCCCTACCAATAAAAACGCGTTTGAGTGTAACGGTGCGGGAACCCGCCGGCAATAAACTGCAGTTCATCAGGGTATGCGGCAACCTTGCCCTGCACCCAAATTTCTAATTGAGCTTGAGCTTGAGCTTGAGCTTGAGCTTAGTAATGTTCATCACTATTACAGTCGCTTCTATTTATTGTTAATTACACGTTATCAGGCAAGGAATCAGCAAAATCCGCCAAACTAATAGTTGATGCCATATCCACTTTGTTGGCAGCGTGATCACCATCCATCTTGTTCAGCTCGTTGATGGCCGAAATAACCGCAGACGCATTAAACCGGAAGTCGCCCATCGGGTTGCCTTCCCTATCTCTTGCCTGTTCATGCTGCAAGCTGCGCTCTATAACCGATTTTAGCCACCCCTGCTTTTGCTCAAATGTAATATTCAGCTTCGTTTCAGCGATTTCTTTGGCTTTAGCCTGGAGCTCTTCGACCCTTAGTGCGACCTTAGTGCTTTTGAGTAGCTGTGAAGCATTAACCGATACCGACCCTGGCTTCATCTTCTTGGCGTCATAAGCAGATCGATACGCCTCTGAGGCATTGCCGCCATTCGTGCAGTATGCGACCGCAAACGCCTCTTGTTTTGCTGTTAGCTTCATACCGCCACCATATTAACCAAAAAAGAAGCCCCGCGTTCTAGGAACAACCCGGACTGCGATTGCCCAGGGATGCTACAGAATTTTGAGGCTTAGCTTCGCATTGCGTACCCCCGAACCGAGTTTTTTTTCAGTGAGCACTTTTTATCGGATCATCATAAAGGTGACTATTCAAAATCTCGATCATTTTCTGGGGGGATTTCGCACCGTGCCTGCTCCAGACAATAAGCCCGTGCTTGGGGATCTCTCTGGCACTTGGTTATCACCTCGGTAACGGTAGCCGGGTCGGTTTCCTTGATATGAGCCAGCCATGCCCTAACGGCTGATTCTTCTTCGGCCAGTAGCTGGTTTGCTACGGCTACACCTGCTACGTTTGCTACAGTTCCGCCCTTCACCCCCGCTTGTGTAGCAGGTGTAGCAACTGTAGCTGTAGCACTCTCCCGTTTTCGTATCAGTGCGGATAGCGTCATGCGAGCGCCTCCAGCAATGCCGGGTTCACCGCCACATCAATGCGCCGCCCCTCTTTTCGCAGTTGCAGCCGGTCAAGTTCCCCCAGCTCCATGATGGCACTATCCAGCCTCGCACCATCCCGAACCGGCCCATGCTGGCGCAGGTAGCGCTTGTTAACGGTTTCCGCTCGCTCACGCCTGCAATAGTCGATCAGCCAGTGATCCAGCCGCACCGCGTCCACCAGCTCTGCCGGTAATGCCAGCTCACCAAAAAAGCGCCGCGCCTCAGACAGATGCCATGCCGTGATCCGGCTGGCGCTCTCGAAACAATCCACACTGACCGCGCCCGTGCCGTGCTCGAACATCTGGAACAGTGCTGCCAGCCGTGCTGCGTTATCCGCGCTCTTTGAAGCCACGTCCCGCACGTCGTAGAGTTCGCCACCGCTGGCAAGTTCGCTCTCGATGGTGTCGTGATATTCCACCCATGCCCGCTTGGCTTCAGGTGACAGCGACAGCATGGCGGGAGTCAGTGCGCCGTTTTCGTCTATCGGTTCGGGCTGGTTGAGTATTGCCGCCAGTCGCTGATTGAAGGCTGCCAGGGCAGGCCAGTTGGCAGGGGCTTCAGTGAAAGGTCGAGAGCCTTGGGTTGATGCAGGCCACGCCACAAGGAACCGGGCCAAAAAGCCGGTACCACGGGCCAGCGCCCCTGACTTGCTGAAAAACTCCCGCAAGGTGGGTTCCTGTACCTGTAAGGCCACGGTCAGTCGTGCGCCTTCTACCGTGAATGATTCACTGGTGCGCCGGTCAATGCTCAGGCTGGTGCCGTCCCATAATTGATTCAGCGTCGCCAGATTGCGCATGACGCTATCCTTGCCCATGCCATGCGAGCCAAACACAATGCCTGCTTCCGCTGATACCACGCCGCCGGAAGGCCACTGCTTCGCCAGTCCATGCGCCAGGGCCTCTGGGGTGGCGTCCGCGTACATCAGCCGGGGGACTCTTGGCAGTTCCGGCTTGTCCTGTTCTAGCTCGCGCAAGGCTGATTCCATACCGTCCGTGGGTTTACTGTCCTTGGCAAGGTGGCGGATTTTGTCCTTGATGCCAGATCGCTTGGCTTCCCATGCTTCAATGTCGGCCTTGTATCGCTTCAGGGCAGGCTTTGCTGCCTCTGCCTGCTCCGCCTCATAGTCACGAATAGCCTTGGTAAAAAAACCGTCACAGGTGCTTTTTCGCTCACCCGAATCAGCAATGGTCAACAGGAATAACCCGGTAGGCCCGTGCAGCTTTTCTGCTCTCTTGACGTCCACATGAGCTTGAATTGCCAACGACAGCGCCGCCAGTGCGGATGATGCCACCATCGGCACGGGTGCCTTCACAAAGCCCGCCACCTCTTCCACCGCAGCCCGCACAGTGTCTGGTAGTGCGTCCACTGGGTAAGGTTCTGGTGCATAGCTGGCGGTCAGGGGCTGGGGTTCCGGCCACAGACTGCCCGCAGCGCTGGCGCTCTGAATGGTGAGTTTCAACGCGTCTTTGCCGATGGTCACAGCCATATCGTTGAAGTCGGTCAGGCCGGGGTCACGGTCAGCGCCAAATTCCGGCACCGCCAGTTTCCCGCCCACGGATTGCGCCGCCTCGATGGCATGAGGATCTGGCTTGCCGTCTGCCTTCACCACATCAGCCAGGATCACCATTTCCGCCCCCGTGTAGTGTTCGCGCATGGTCTTTGCTACCACCGGCAGATTGCTCGACGACAGCGCTGCAATGGCCGGGTGTCCGGTCGCCTCGCTGGCGGATAGAACAGTTGCCACCCCTTCGCCTATCAGCAGGGTAATGCCGTGCCCTTTGCTCTCTGGTAGACGCTCCGTTGCCCAGAAACCGCCCGCTTTGGTACCACGTCCTGCCAGTGCCGTCTTGCGCCCGTCTCCGTCGATCAGTTCCAGCGTTGAAAGGTTGTCTCCCTGTTTGACGGGTACTACCAGCAAGCGCCCGGTCAGTGGTTCACCACCGGACTTTGGTTGATAACCCAGAATCGAAGCCACTTCGCTGGCGGCTATCTCTCGCAGGGTGTCCGCTGGCGCTACCTGCTTGCGTACCAGATAGGGATGATCCGCTTGTGCTGGAACTGCCACCTTCAGGATTGCAGCCGCCTTGCTTGCAGCCTGTTGGCGTTCTTGCTGGATGGTAACCTGCTCACTGGGTGCCCGTTCCGCTGCAATACGCTGGCGCTCTGCAATCTCTTCTGGGGATGGTGGTTGGTAGGCAGTGTCGTCGCGCCAGCCACTGGTTTTGGCTTCGTGGAACAGCGTGCCGATAGTCACACCCCCACAAGGCTTGATGCTTCGCCATACATCCCGCGCATCCTTGGTTTTGTAGGACGCTGCTTGTTGGCTCCAGTCGTCCCACAGGTCAAAACCGGGATCACCCAGTTCTGACTTAATTGCCATACCAATTTGCAGCCAGGTATCACGATCATCAGCGGGGACAAAGTGCAGGGCATTTCCGATGCGGTCAAAATTGTTCATGCCGCACCCCCAATACCTGACAGCAGCACATACAGCGCTTGCTTGTGCTGTTTGCCCGTGGTGTCCTTGTCCCACTGCCAATAAGTCGCAATATCGCAGCCAGACTCCCGCAGCTCTTTGACGCTCCCTGCCGGGTGCATGATGCCCAGATCATTGCGGGCCTGAAGCGTAGTGATTTGCTGGCGTTCTTGAAGCCAGCGCAACAGGGCTAACCGTTGCATGGCTCTGGATTGGTGTTTCCGGATTGCGGTAGAATTGCAGGCGCCAACCGAACAATTTTGCCGCCCCGTCACAGGGGCTTTTTTATATCTCATAGCACCCCCTCAAGCCTTGCGACTATGGCCAATACGGGCGTCAAGCCACGCTTTAACTTCCGCCTCGATCCAGCCAATAGACTTGGCACCATGGCTGATGAGCGCAGAGAAAGCACCTGCTCGAACGTGTTGATAGATGGTGCGAGCAAGCCCTGTTCGGGCTCCTACTTGCTTGCGCCGCAGGAGAGTGGGCGCTGTTTGTGCTTGTGCAGCCACGCTCTTTACTCCGTAGCATTCGCCGGTACATACCGTCATGACTGGCACATTAGGAAAAGGCACAAGAGCGAAAGCCTTATGAATAAGCTCTCGCTCCTCTCCATTTTTCTGACTTTTTCTTTGGTTGGCCATCAGAAACCCCTCCCTTCAATTTCGTCATCGAACAGGGGCTCAACATCAGCCGACCAACGGTTCTTCCCATTGATCTTCCGGGGTGCTGGCAATTTGCCACACTTAACCCAACGCCAGATGGTTACAGGGGATACCTCAAGCTCCCTGCAGAGAGTTGATGTAGATTTGTATCTAGGATAAACAGGATCATTCATGGTCTTTCCTCAGGCTTATATATTTGACTCCACATTGCATGAATATTCTTGCAATACCAGGCCTCAAATATACCCCCGAAAAACCCTGTTTCTGGACAAAATGTCTTGAAGGTAGTGTCTAGATTATTTGTCTCGCCTAAGCGGAGTTAGTGACCCATGTTTCTTGAAGTAGTTTACAAGTGCTGTGTGTGTCACGCCCTTTAAAATACTTTCAGCTGCAATATGAACTGATTCAAACTCAGGATTTTTTTTCGTTTCAGTTACTGCTCGATATATAACTTTTGATCCGATGCCCTTAATACCGATCTGCTGTTCTAGAAACTCGAAAACTGCTGTTTTTGACTTTTTTCCCTGTGCCTTTTGGGCCGACAAGTATAAAACGTATAGCGAGAAGTTCCTGTCTGTAAGGTCTTTCGGTTTTGCTCCCATTCGTATAGGTAGATTTTCAAAAAGTTTTGGCATTTGCCATTTGGGAAGATCAAACGAATAAGGAAGATCATTGTCCGTTTGCGTCTGACAAACTTGTTTTGTAAGCAATCGAAGTAACTCTAGGCGAAATTTGTCGACCTTATTACCATCTGGCAGGCTGTCTATTTCGTACCTATCACACCAATTAAAATAAGCGAACAGTAGTTTTCCCGAGTACTCTAGATCTTGTTGTTCACCCTGTTCACAGCGAAATAAAGCTTCAGCTAAGTTTTGTGATGTAATTGATCGAAAATACTCCGCAATTCGGTCCTCATCAGAATGCCATTCGTTTTCATTAGGGTAAGTTTTCCAGCCGTTGATAATTAAACAACGCACATATTCTTCTGAAGACTTTTTCATAGCGCATCTTTAGTAAGAAAAATTTAGGAGCTCTAGTTGATAAGCCTAAATGCTGAGCTTATTTAATGAGTTAAACCTTCATTGATGTGAATGATCATGAAAGGTTTGTACATTAAATTTTTTTGGTAAAAATATTCTTGCCCTCTGTACCAATTTTAGTACCAGAATGCTTGCCTTTATATTCGTAATCTTCCATAAAATGACTATTGGTGATTATGGCGGCCATACTGTCAAGACAAAGCTTTAAACATAGATGTTACTAATCACAACGAACGTATCTCGCTGGATAGGTCTTGGCGTCCCATGCGGCACGGTACTCCTTCATCTTTTCAGGATGCTTCACCTTGGGTGCGATACGGTCCAAAAAAAACCTAATCCGGGCCTTTTCTCTTTGTTTTTCGGTCATAAAACGAAATTTGGTTGACGTGATAATGCTAGACCAGCCGGTGCTCGACCCTTTTGCTATGTTTGCGCAAGCTTCGGCATCTACAGGGGCTGGTTTTATTGGTTCCGGGAACCTCTCACGACAAATACGCCCAATAGCCGATAGAGCTCCGCCTGGCACAGGACCAGTAAATTCTTTCGTTTCAGCCACAACACATTCATCAAAGCTTGACGGCCCCAAAAAGCCAGCTTGCGATGCCACTGGTAGAAATATTGCAACAAGGGCTGCAACCAAAAACAGAGTTTCGATTTTTCTATTCATGACGAGTTTCTTTTTCTATATCAGCCAAGAGCTCTCTGGCTTCTTTCGCCACTTTATCTGCCTCTTCAATATCTTTCTCTCTGGCCTTGGCTGCAAGCTTTTTGGCGTGTCTGCTACCCATAAAAACACCAATGGCAGATCCGGCGACGGCGTACCAGAACCATCCCAGAACGATAAGCGCTGCCTCACTTGGACTGTCTGTGATCACCATCGTCACAAGCATTCCACCACCTATCCAGGCAAAGAGTGTCGAAAAAACAAAGATCGCCACCAACCAGCCAAAAGACGAAAATCGCCTCGCAGCCAGGTAAGCTACAAGCAAGCCAACACTTATAACAAAGACCATCGTAATCTCCTTATATTTAAAACCCACCTTAGGGTCCATTAATTATTTATGTCGATCTTTACAACTTTTTTATCATGCTGGTCTTCAAAAATGCGCTTAAGAGTCCGCTCGTATTTAGCCATGGTTTCTTTCTTGGTAGGAAGGTGCGCATGCGGATCGTTGTCATAATGCTTCGAGTCAACACCAGTCTGGCCATGGTTCTGCAGCAGGTTTCGTAGCTCTCTCGATGTCTTATTCCTAATCATCACCTGCTTACAGGTCCGACGGAGATCCCGGATAGTGAAAGGCTCCATGCCCCGAGCGGAGTCACTGTCCAGAAACCGCCTAGCGACATTTTTAAGTGATTGGATTGAGATAGGTTGCTTGCCATTGTGACTGAAAGGCCATTGATAGCCACCCGTTAAAGGCCGCACCTGTTCTAGGATACCAATGGCTCTTTGCGAAAGTGGCACTAAATGTATGCGATCTTTTGAACCCCGACCTTTTCGGTCCACGGTTTTGAAGTAACCTTGTTCAAGGTTGTAATCTGACCATTTGGCCCGAAGAACTTGTGACGGTCTCTGGCCTCCAATAGCGATCAAGTAACGGATGAAGCATGACATCAGCACGCCAACACCTTTCGTCTCCGAGAGGTTCAGGTATAACAATTTAAGTTCTACTTCTGAAAGACTCCGTTCCCCAGCAGATTCCACGCCAGCCAGTACGGGAATAGCAGCAACGGGATTCACTGTCAGCCCAAAGACCTTTCCACTGGTTCGTGTTTCATCATATTCCCGATCCAGTCCATACTTGAAGGCCGCATGAAGGTATGAGCGAATGCGGTTTCGGTACACCTTCTTACCTTCTCTTGACAGTGGTGTAAGGATTTCTTGGATGTCAGCTGGCTTGATAGACTTGGCTTTCTTGGCAACAATCAAAGGGTGGGCTTTAGTGACCTTGCTATCCAGCGTTTTGCTGATGGCCTTCGCGCTTATTCTGCCTTGATCCTCAATGAATGCAGTGTAGTCATCCAGAAGCTCCTTTAGTGTCGCCGTTTTCTGCTCCTCTAACCGGTTACGCTTTTGCTCTTCAAAGCGCTCCTTTTCCACATGGGCCTGGCCTTCCAAGTGCTCCTTAAGATAAGGATAGTCTTTCCTCATATTCCAGTACGCTATACAGCGCTCCCTGGCTTGCTTCAGAGAGAATTTCGACCCCAGCAACCCCAGCTCCACCCAAGGTCTTACTCCATTCGGTGCGGTGTACCGATAATAGGCCGAAACCTGCTTCTCCCGCCCAACCAGCAACAAAGTGCCAGACCCTCGGCCACCAATCGGCTCAGAATGGGTTTTCCCTGCTTTCAAGGACAGAGCCTCTTTAGAAGTAATCGCTCGACTCGCCATACCTGCAACCACTATGCAACCGTTTCTCAGTGAATGGGAATGATAGGTGATGAAACTAAAAGAAACAATTATATAGAAAGAATACTTTAATATTATATAGTTAAAGTATATATCACTATTTCTCAGAAAGGCTTTGAAACGCGGTGAAATGGGTTTTTGAGTGACTGTTAATCATTGGGTCGCTGGTTCGAGCCCAGCAGGCGGAGCCATATAACTACCTAAAAACATGGATGTTTTTAGTGAATACTGAGTAAACACGCAAACGCATGAGTCCGATCGGAGCCCAAACAGAGCCCGGTCGGTTTCCTTATGTCCATTTGCGAGGTTTACCACCATGGCATCTATTACCAAAACCCCTGCCGGCACCTACAAGGCCACTATCAAGAAAAGTGGCCGCGTCCTCAAATCAAAGACCTTCAACCGAAAAACCCACGCTACGGCCTGGGCCAAACGCATCGAGGGCGATCTTCAACTGATAGCCGCATACGAGTCCCCTGGGGCGGTCATGACTTTTCACGATTTGGCCATCGAATATATGGACCAATGGAATGGTCAAGATAGCTCCTTTGACTACAAAGTGCGGTATTGGCAGGAACTTATCGGAACCTTGCCGCTGATCGAAATCGACGCGAAGGTTATTCGGGATGGCCTCAAGAAGTACGCGCAAGGCATTGCCCTGCGCGGGGACGGTGTCGACGCCCAAGGCAAGCCGAAACTAAAAGAAACCAACCGCCCCCGCAGCAACGCATCCGTTAATCGTTTAAAAGCTACCCTGAGTGCCATGCTCCAATACGGTTGCCGGGAAGGCTACCTTATGACCAATACGGCTCGATCCGTCGCCAATCTTACTGAACCCCGCGCCATTGAGCGCTGGTTGTCCGATGATGAGCGAGAACGGCTTCTCGAAGCCTGTAAAAAATCGGAGTGGGACAAACTCTATCTCCTGGTGGTATTGGCCCTCACCACCGGGGCACGCAAAAGCGAACTGCTCAATCTCCAGTGGAGCGACATCGACATGCAGTGTCGGACTGCCCGACTCTACCTTACCAAGAACGGCGACAGTCGAGTCCTCACTCTCCCCTCACCCGCCATTGAAGCACTCCGACCACACCGAGGTGTCGGCCCAGTCTTTCCCGGTGAGAAAAATCCGCTCAATCCTTATACAATCAAGAAACCGTGGGCAAAGGCTCTCAAACAGGCTGGAGTTGAAAAGTTCCGATTCCATGACCTGCGCCATTCTGCTGCTAGCTACCTGGTAATGAACGGGGCTACACTTTACGAAACCGGAGAAATATTGGGGCATCGATCTGTCCAGACCACAAAACGCTATGCTCATCTTTCAACGCAACATAAAACGTCAGTAACGGAGCGAGTATTTGGAGATATGATCAAACCATGGAAAACTTAGGATACTTAAAAACACGCTGCGACGACGCAAACAATAAAGAGCTCTCCAAACCTCTCAGGGCTCTTGCAGCCAGAGATGTCATGGCTGCCATTCGTGAGTTCCTGAATGACGGCAAGCAGCTCCCTACGTTCCTGTCAGACTATCTTGTAGAGGCCCTAGAAAAAAAAGACCAACTGGCATTAGGGTTCAAGGAGTTCAATCAAGGACTTCTGGATTTTGTGTACGCGTTTAAGGTCGCGCTAATGGTCAGACTTCAGCAAAATTACCCAGACCCATTGTTTGATGGCGATAGTTACGAGTATGTTGCCCAGCATTGTTTCTTTGAAAGAACAAAAGTTTACGAAATCTACAGCCGCTGGAAGATTGCTGTCGACGGCTATGAGAAAAAATACGGTTTGAAAGAAATGCCATCTGATGAAACACTTCGGACAAATCTTGGCAAATTCCTCCACAACTTGAAAAAAGGACAAGAAGAAGACGGATGGCATCAACTAGAGCAAGAATACGGCGTATCTAAAGTCAGCTTCTCCTCATACTCTCGGCCTTAAAAAGAGCCATACTTTATACCTTCCTCGTCTTAGCCCCCTAGAACCTCCGAGGTTCGGATTTTTTTTAAAAGGTCCGAATTATCAGCGCAAACACACTGAGATATGGTGTTTCCCACTGGAGGTACACCTATGTCAAATCAAACTCTTTCAATCTCTCAAAAAGCCAGCAATCAAAGCATTGCGCCTCATTTTGATGACTTAATCAAAGCCGAAGACCTAGCCAAAGAACGAAGCGAGCTCTTCACCTTAGGCAAGCTAAAGTGGCTTATTCGGCAACGACATCACAACGGTCTTTCTGAAGCAGGCGCCACCATTAGATGCGGTCGCACCATTCTTATTGTCCGCTCCAAGTTTTACGAGTGGCTTCTGGCAAACAAAGCATAGCTACTGTCATGAAATCAGTAGGTCCAGCCCTAAAACAAACACTTTCAAGCCAAAAAGGTGCCAATTCAGAGACTGGTGCTCGTGGGATGCGAGCTAGTCGTTTGCGTGACCGTGTCAATGAATTGGCATCTGAGGAGGCTGAAATTTCATGAATTTACCATTACCGCCCTACGGAAGAAATGCTGTGCCTTTATCAGGAAAGCAACTCTATGTAGTAACAGAAGAAGTGGTTAATCCACGCTCTGACACGATGGTTTTACCTGAATATACAGACCCAAAGGGGTTCTGGTGGCCCGTCAAGGGTTGTGATGTGGCGGTAATCGGAAAACTTTCAAAAGAGTTAGCTCTGAGTATTTCACAGGCGTTACGCCGCGATCAAGCCACCTCTATTGTACTTATTGATCCGGATACAGGTAGAGCCTCCTTTTGGCCACACTCGCTCATACCGCGTGGATAACTGATGAAAAGCACCGCACCCTATGAGTACCCAGAAATCATCAACTTTCATGTTGACCCTGAAGTTGTATCTGTCACCTTGGACCAGTTTCTGGAACTTGATATTCCTGAAAGAAAACTTTTATTAGCGCCTTGGCTACCCGAACAGGGACTTGCCATGGTTTGCGCTCCAAGAGGCATCGGCAAGACATTCTTCGCATTGAACGTTGCCTATGCCGTTGCTAGCGGCGGATCCTTCCTTTGCTGGCAAGCAGAAAGGCCAAGATCAGTTCTCTATATTGACGGGGAAATGCCGGCCTCTGCACTTCAAGAGCGACTGGCTGCTATCGCACTCAGCAATGATTTAGAAGCCCAGAACTTTGAGATCATCAATCCAGACTTACAAGAGTTCGGCGTGCCAGACTTATCAAGTAAAGATGGTCAACGTGCCCTAGCACCATATACAGACAAAGCGGAATTGATTGTTGTAGACAACATTTCCACCTTATGTCGATCAACCAAAGAAAATGATGGGGACAGTTGGGGCATCGTCCAGGAATGGGCACTCCAGCTTCGATCACAAGGTAAATCTGTTCTCTTTGTTCATCATGCCGGGAAAAGTGGCCAACAACGAGGTACTAGCCGTCGAGAAGATGTCCTGGACACAGTGGTCTCCCTGAAGAGCCTTCCTGAACATAACGCTGAAGATGGCGCCAAATTCCAGGTACTTTTCACTAAATCTAGGGGCTTCTGTGGGGACGATGCCGCATCCATGGAAGTAGCTTTAACGACAAATGCAGACAAAAGGCAACTTTGGGTATTCGAAACCATGGAGGACTCAACTTACAAGCGTGTGATTGATCTACACAAATCAAAGCTGTCCCAAGCTGATATAGCAAGAGAACTGGAGGTACATAGGTCAACTGTTTCAAGGCACGTTAATCGAGCAAAGAAGGAGGGGATATTATGAACACAGAGAATTACAGAGTGTTGCACTCACAGCACCCTAGGGGCATGCAACATGCAACAAATGGCCACAAGGACTGCAACACGCAGCGCAACACCACCGCAACATCTAGGCTGAAAGCCGCCGCGTTAAAGGTGCTTACACGCAACAATCATCACAACACTAATGCAACACCAGAACAGAAACAGTGCAATAAAGAGGTTAAACACCCTAATGATTTGTTGCATATAGCTAGATCCATAATTTCAAAAGCAATAAAAGGTCTACCGACGACAACTAACGAAGTAATCAGCAGCCCCCTGTTTACCGAAGAAGACTTACAGTTAATTGCTCATAACTCTTATACCGGAGATGCACTACGGCTTTATATAGGGTCCTGGCTTGTAAACGATAAGGAGCATCCCACACCAATCTACAAAGATTACGCCGTTCAACTTAAAAACTAAGCACCTGAATGAGCACACTCAAAGCAGATGCTATTGCTAACATCAGCATCAAGTCATCGAACATGAAGGCATTGCCTTATACGAAGAGGATTGGCACTAACCACTTTAAATTTACAAAAACCAATTTTCAGAGACCTAGCGTAAAGTTAATTTCACTGTAAACAACAAGGAATAAACAGTCATGTACCAAAAAGGTGAAAGTGGAAATCCTGGCGGTAGACCCAAGGGGGCGATGAACAAACGGTCAATTCTTCGTGATGCACTGGAGAGCGTATATAGCGATGGTGAGAACGGGTTTTGGCTGGCTGTGGCAGAAAGATCCAAGGAAGGCGACACCAATGCTGTGACCATGATTGGCTCCCGTCTGATACCACCGCTGAAGGCGACTGACACCCCCATTCAACTCGAGGAGCTAGATGACGGTTCGCTCACGGACAAAGCTAACAAAATAATTGGTTTCATGGGCAAGGGTGACATTTCACCCTCGGAAGCAACATCAATGATCAATGCTATATCTGGCCTGTGTCGAGTTCAGGAAATAGAAGACTTGAGCAAGCGGCTGGAAGTATTAGAACGCGTACTGAAAGAGAGATAGATGATGACAAGAATTACCGGATTACGTGGAAAGTACGACAAACTGAATAATCAGGAAAGGCTGAAACTAGTAGCTAATGCCATTACTAGAGATGATCCTTCTGATCTATCGGCACTGAGGCTAACAGCGCCGAAGCGGACCTACATAATGACTGATGCCTGGCTTGAAGATCGATTTAATGCTCTGTGGAATATCAGTGTTGTTTTTTGGCTAGCAATAGAAACACTCAACACTGAGCGGCAATCTCTCGAACACAAAAGTACGATCGGCACAATTTTACGTGACGATCTACTCAAACCTGAATATATGGCTATAGATCGCGAAGCCTTCAACCTCCATCTTTTTGTAAAAGGTATCGACCAACAACTTCAGAATACTTTTCTCCAATTTCGGTCGGCGGCGGAAGCTATCAATCGACTGTCTAAAGATGTTGACCTAAGACCCGAAGAGCTAATAGCTCATGCCCCTGAAGATGTTAAAGAAAGACTTTTAACTGCAATTGATAACACTCCAGAAAGTGGGTTACCGGAGGAATACGTCAGCTTGTACTACGATCTTTTCGCCCACTATTGGCCAAGCCGATACTGACAAGTTCTTGTTCCGATGACTGAGGCCGAGCGGGTAGACTACAGGGCAATGCAGTAACGCTGCCTTGTAGTTCCTTAATGGCTCTCTACTAAAATTTGCGTAGCAATTGTGACTGACGACAAAATCTAAAGCTGAAAAAAACACCTGCAAGAACAAATAAGGAGATTGTTGCAGGCTCAGGCACTGTTATCGTATCAACACGAAGAACTGCAGCACCACCAAAGTCAGTACTTTGATACCTAATATTAGTACCTATTATGCTATGCAGACCAACATCAAGGAAAAATACTCCGTAACTAAAGGCGGGAATCATTGCTGCAATATCCGGATCCCTAACCGGATCATTAAGATATTGTCCGCCTGCTGCGTCGCTGGTAAGTCCAATAAAAATATCGTTATCAAACACAGCAAATTGATCGACATCTTGATATAAATCTTGAACTCTAAGAAAAGCAGGTTTTGTTAAAGAGAACTCAAAGGAGTTAAACCATCTATAATCAGCAAATCCAGAGTCGTTAAACTCTTCATAACCAGGATATATACCGTTGTTAAGAAGGCCAGGAAATTCAAAGTCATGCCATCCCCCATTAACAGTTAGAGGTAGTGAATGCGCATTGATTGCTGTTAACGAAACGAATAAGACTAATAGAGAAACTAACTTCATAAGATGCATCCTAGCAAAATAATAATTAATGAGTTGAGTGAAAATAAATAGCAAAATATATGCCAAATACACAGCTTATTGATTTTAATACTTTTATATTTTTCATTTCACCGTGGCATATTAGGAGTGTAAAAAATTCTGACTTATTGAATCCTTGCTCAACGACCAACGGAGCGGTCTAGGTTAGTAATCCATTAAGATATGCTCAGTCAATCTAGCCGTTCAGGCCTATCTTCTCAGACTTAATAACAATGTTGCCATCCGTAAACAGACTACTGCCGTCGCTCAGCAAGATTGAGGTTGTGTCACTGATACTATTGCCAGTAACTGGAAGGGTAGGAATGATCGGATAACGCTTGCGTGGAGCTATAAAGACCTTCCAGATAAGGTAAAAGCCGAGGGCAAGGGCCAGAAATCCGAGGGTAAAGTAAGGGGTATATTCCAAACTGGCTATTCCCATATTTTGTAGAACGATCATCGTTCATTTTTACCTATCTAGATAAATCCTTTTTGCTCTGGCTGCCATCTTGCAATATCGAGCTGAGTTGTCCCGACTCCTAATGAACGTACCCATCTGGCTGCTGAGTCTAGGTTGCGCCAGGTTTTTAGTTTCCCTTTAACAGTTTTCGCTGTAACGGCCTGTTTGCCAGAATCCACCTCGACATAGATGGTGGAACCTTCAGCGACTATACGAACCTTCTTGATGGCACCCGCCTCAATCAACGCTCTAAGAGTCTTTTCATTCATCCTTGCAGTCCATATTTTTGTTGATGGGCCAAATTGGCAACCAGCATCACAATATGGTACAAGTGCGTTACATTTGCAACATATTGAGACAGCTAATGACAGCGACTAAAACCGCCACCCTGAACTTGCGGATAGATCCTGTGTTGAAAGAAGCTCTGCGGATAGCAGCGATGCAGGATCATCGAAGTATTGCCAATATGGTAGAACTCATGATTCGGCAGCACTGCGAGAATATTGGTATTTCAATACCTGAACAGCAGGAGATATTTAAAAAGAATGATTGAGGCTGTGGGCTATAGTTATCTATGTATCAGCTTATTGATAGCTGTATGGTTGGGCTGGATTCTGTTCAGCAAGCATGATCGTTTCGATTGGCATTATCGTAAGGATGACCTGTGGCTCAGTTTCTTCTTGGGCGTGCTGCTCTGGCCACTATTTCTTACTCTCAGACCTAGACTCTTACTTCGCGGCAAGAAATGGTATGACGGTACAGGCGATGGTTTAAATTTAAACAGCAATCTCGCGAAACGAATGCGTCGCCTGAATAACATGGCCGAAAACCCTCCCAAATGTGGCAGCAAATTGGCTTACACACACCTCAATATCTATCAAGACTTGGAGGAAATTGACGTTATTTTCAACGCACAAGACATTAAAACCTTTTTCAGGGGAAAGAAGTTACCGTTTCACTGGGATGCAGAATCATTAGCTCTCATCGCCCTAATAAAAAACCGAGATAAGACCTGGTCAGAGGTGACAACCATCCCAGATGACATTGTCTTTGGAACGATGGCCTTTACCCTCATCGAAAATGGTTATGGCGAAATCACCTGCCCCCAATGCCACAGCACTTATTCGGCCAGTGAGCTAACGACTTCACATCCGCCGTTACATGGCGGCTGGAATTTCATCCACTATGCCTGTCCAAAAGAACACGAACTGTTGTCTTACGAACACATTCACATAATGATGAGAGGGAATAACTGAACTTAGATTAAGAGAAAATACTACTGCATGGCCTTGAAATTTTTCGGAAAGCTTACCAAACAGGCTCTGAAACTAGCCCTAAGCCTTTAAACAAAGGACTGACCTACGGATTTGAGACTCAGAGCAAACTTGTATTAATCACTCGCACATAGATATTTCGAGCATGGATTTTAAAAAGTTTAAAGAGATTGTCTCTCAGATCAAGGTCGGGAAGAGTCTGCCTGACTCAATATACGTACACGTAAGCGCTGTATCATCTATACCGCAGGAAGTAACTAGCCTTATCTTCAAGATTGCCGATGCACTAAAAATTCCTGATGACGACTGGAATATACTTAAATTCTATAAACGTGATTATAAAGTCGCTTTTCTCTCCTACCCAGGCTTCGAAGATGAAAGTTACCCTGCCCTACAACATAGTTACACGGTAGATCTTGGAAAGTTATCTATGCGAAAGTCGGTATACGCTAACTCCGTTAATCCACCCATCTTGCACCGTAAAGAAACCTTTGTGGATGAGAGTTATCCCTTACGATCGCTTTTTCTAGATATTACACAAGAAGGCGAAGCCATCAGTTTATACGAGAACACGCGCTCTATAGGTTTTAAAAAAAACTGGGAAAGATTGATTGCTTATAAGGGCTATTATTTAGACGAAAGTGGTCGTTTACAGCCAAAGGCAAACAAAGATGCCACTCTACCAAGCAACGTAGTTCTAATAGACGGGGAGATTCATCGGTATAAAACTGCTATCGACCGCAACCAACTTTCTCAGCCTGTAAACATTCTAGCCCGGCATAACTACCTGAATGGAGAATACAGCTTTCTTGATTATGGATGTGGAAAAGGTGACGACTTAAGGGAGTTAGAAGCTCATGGAATTGATGCCACTGGCTGGGACCCTATACACAACCCAGAGGGTCAGTTAATCAATAGTGACATTGTTAACCTTGGCTTTGTACTAAACGTCATTGAAGACAAAGAAGAACGAACTGAAACTCTCAAACGAGCCTGGGAATATACTGAGAAGCTACTCATCGTATCGGTGATGCTCGCAAGCGATAGCATCATAAGTCAATTTACTCCCTATAAAGACGGAGTAGTTACATCACGCAACACCTTCCAAAAGTACTATTCACAAGGTGAGTTTCGGCATTTCATAGAAAACAGCTTAAATGAACAGACTATACCTATTGGACCAGGTATTTTCATAGTGTTTAAAGACAAAGATGAAGAGCAACACTTTTTACTAGAGCGTCAACATATACGCCGAAGCTGGAAACAGAAAACAGCTCGAGCGATCACTCAACACCAAAAAGCCTTCAAGCCAGATCTTATAGAGAAGCACATAGAATTATTCACAGACTTTTGGGAGACATGTTTAGATTTAGGCCGCATACCCGCCAATGATGAATTTGAGTTTTCTGACCGTCTTCGTCAAGTCGCTGGCTCACACAACAAAGCACACCAGGCACTTACTGAACATTTTGGTAATGAATTATTTGAAGAAGCCAATCAGAAGCGTCGCGAGGACCTACTTGTCTTTTTTGCACTAGGCTTATTTGAAAAACGTCAGGCGCAAGCCCATATGCCCATGTCACTAAAACGAGACATCAAAGCATTTTTTAATTCGCACTCCTCCGCAATAAACGAAGCACGTGAAATTCTTTTTTCCGTTGGAGATCCCGCAGTCATTGAAAAAGCTTGCAGTGATGCTTACGAGAAGTTTAAGTGCGGAGAAATAAACCCAGGCCATAGCTATATCTTTCACAAAGATTTACTAAGCGAAGCGCCTAAAGAATTAAGGATCTATATAGGATGTGCAATACAACTATATGGCGACTTGGAAAAAATTCAGTTGATCAAAGCCCATATTAGATCAGGAAAGGTTAGCTTGATGGGTTATAAAGACTGGGAATCAGAGGAACCCTTATTAGTTGAGCGCATAAAAATAAAAATGCGAGAGCAGGATATTGATTTCTTTGATTACGTTGGCGACTATCAACCGCCCCCACTCTTAAATCGCAGCAAATTCCTACCCAACCGAAGCAACACAACATCACAAACTAGCTACTAACGTGAAATATTGGCTTCAATCTGCTCTAGCAGGCTCCACAAAGGCAGATCTTCAGGATCATTGAGTAATTGGAGAACATAGGGAATACCTGCGTTGGCAAGGTCGGAAGCATAGTCTAAGACCTTTTTATGTGCTGCCAATTCAGATAAATCCTGATGAACGCCAAGGTATACCATTTGAATATGTGTAATTCTGTATGAATCACCAGAAAAAATAGAAGCCGGTGTAATATTTGTAGTGTCAGACTCAGCAACTGGTGCAAGCCCTTTTTTTACCGCAAGGAGAAAAGCAAAATACCAAAAATCAATTTGCCGCTCGAAAGGAGAGTACTCGTATGTAACTTTATTTCCAGCTGTTCTACAGTATTTTTTAATATCATCGCTATATTTTGACGGAACGGCAATATAATAACTCGCAAAAGGATTATCAGACATTATGCTACCTCCATGTATCTTCTTTCACATTGTTTACAGGTATGTCGATGATCGCATTCACAACGAAGAATTCCCTTATCGTCTTCACTTGGCTCATTTACTAACATTACGGGATAGTGCGCTGGGTTAGTTAAAGTAAACACAGTACCGACATAATCATCTATTATATTCTCAACACCGTGTATTTCATCATGGGTTAAAAATAAAATGATTTGCGTTCCCTCCTTCAAACATTGATTTAAAATTGATTGCTTCACATAACCTGACGTCATCCCTAACGGCGTATCAATAACATTCGGCGCCTCAACCTCACTCACCTTTGTTAACGCCAGAATAAAAGCAATAGTAATTGCACGCCTAGAGGCGCCATTCAAACCCTGATCAGGATTTATTGTCGTGCCAGACGGCCCATAGACAACAATATCAAAATCATCGGTTAGTTCAGCCCTTGTAATCAAGGTACGACTATTAGCTTCCGGGTCTGAGCCAATCATTTCCAGAAAAATTCGATTCATTTCCTGACTGACGCGTCTCAACTCTTCTTGCTTTAATTTATCAACAATCTGCCCGAAAACTGCTTGTACTCGTCTAGATAAAGTTAACTTTCCAGCTGAAGTGTTGGTCTTACCGAGCCTTCGCTCGATCTTTTGTCTATCCTCTTCTGCCTCAGCTTTTCTAGTAACAGCATCTTCAATCTGAGCTGTACGCTTACCAAGCTCAGTTGTTATTGAAGCTGCTTTATTCTTTAATAAATCTTCTTGTTCTTTTAATTCTTTAAGACGTGAATCATCAATCCCTGCTATTGTCTTGTCGAGTTTCTTTAAGGCATTATCAGCTTCACTCAAGGAGGTTATTGAGTTTTGATATGCGGAGGATTTATCAGCGTAATCATCCATCCATAGACTATCGTTAGAAAAATTTTCACTTCTCACACCGTAGAACAACGATGACGCATTTTCTTGGATAGCGTCAGATGATCGACTTGACTCTATTGCTTCCTTAACTGCTTCCCTTCTTCTTTGTCCATCATTACTTCCCTCAGATAGATCTTCACCACAAAAACAATTATCCCTATCAAGTAACTCTTCTAATATTGGGATATTAACTTTTGGAAGCTGGTTATCCTTATTAAGATTCCTAAGCATATCCATTGCAACCAAGGCAGGCTCCTTAATAAATATTTTAGAAACTGCTTTACTAGATATTAATCTGGAAAGAGCTTTAAGTTCCTGATCGCGATTCTCAGAATACCGACTTATTTGTTTTTCAAACAATTTTTTATCTTCTATCAGTTGAGATTTATCTCCTAACTGCAACGCAGCTTCAATATTTTGACGGAGCCCTTTTAACTCTTTAAGTGCATAATCACCTTGGTATTCATATTCTTTTCGTTCCTGCTCCCATTCCTCAATATCTTCCGTCCAACCAGAAATTTTATCATTAACTCTTTCAAGCTCATCAGCATAATCTGTGTCGTCTATTTCACCACTAAATACACTCGCAACACGTTCAAGATGGTTTGTTGTTGAATTAAGTATCTCGAGGCCCAGCAAAGCCTCGACAGCATTGCTAACTCGCTTTCTTTTTACACCAGCAGTTGCGGCTGCTTCAATGAAAGACATTGCCGAGTCACCATCTGTAAAATATACATCCTTCAATGCTTCCGGCAAAGAACTCTCAATAATCTCCGTTACCTCAAGAGCAGGAATTGGGTCACAGCCGTTACTTTTCACTGCAAACATTTGAACACTTTCAGACTGCCTATTAACTTCATCATCTTTGGTGGCATACTCGATACAACTCCTTATTAACCTGTATCGACTTGACTCAACTTGTTGCTTTCCTCTACCAACGCTACGAATCTCCTCTACTTGAAATTCTATTTCGACAGATACTTCTACGCGTTTTTCTCCTGCTCCCTCTAAATCAGCTGGGAACAATGGATACGCTCCCTTTTTTGGTAACACTGACTTAGACCCATACAAACCCCACATTAGTGCATATTCACATGTGGTTTTACCTGTTTCATTTGCTGCCCTAATAACTGTTAATGGTTTTTCTAAACTTGTCGAAAAATTTAGGCGAAGGTCTTTGAGCAGACGAAAGTTTTTAATATGAGCATTCAACAATTTCATAAATCATCCCTGGAACTTGTCAGCTTTTAAGGCAATTTCACCCTTTATCTCATTCATTAACTGCTGTTTACTAGACGACCCCACAGCAGACTCTTTCATATATATCTTTTGGCATAATTCACATAAAATATCTTTTTGGTGTTCATCTAGATCTTGCAGGTCGTTTACAATAGAACGGATCATAGAATTAATTTTTTTATATGAAATGCTCATTTTCTTATAAGCTCCAATAGCATGTTAGCTTTAGATACGGACCCATCTGCTTCTAGTCCATTTAAACTAAGAGTAGAAAAAAAAGTTATCCTATTGTACTCACTTCGGATAAGCGACTCTAAATCAGCGTCCAGTCCATTATCACCGATAATCGGTAACACCATAAAATCATATACAACCGCTTTTTCTTTATTTGTTTTTGGCGACAATCTAAGCACTCTGCCAAGCCGCTGTATCCATTGTCGTTTAACGGTATTGCAAGCTATAAGGTAAGCTGTTTCTGTTTGAGGTACATTAAACCCTTCATCTAAAACACGCTTTGAAGTAAGAACCTTCAGTTCGTTAGAGTTAAAAGATTTTAGCACTCTAGCTAACAGCTTGGGATCAGAGGTTTCTTCTTGTGTAATCTGATGAAACGAAATTGATCGTTGATTTAATATATTATTAACCATCTCAATTTGTTCTGGATATTTATCAGTACAAAATATTAATGTTTTATATACAGCGTCTTTATTAACAGGCAATATTTCAGAGAATTTTTTAATTTTATTTTGTGCAGATTCAATTATTCTTCTTCTTTCTAAACACTTTCTTTTCAAAGATTCTTTTGCAGGATCACCATCGGCTAAATTCATAGAAAAACTTAACTTCTTAATTTGATAAGAAAGCTCAGTAAATTTTTCTTCTTCTTCTACAGTTAGAAAAACATTACAAACAAAATAATCAAAAGGGACCAAGCAATTACCAATTGCTTCACGTAGAGAGTACTCAAAAACCAACCCCCCAAAATAATCTAGGAGGAACTCTGACCCATCTTCATCAAAATGTCGCTCATGTGTAGCCGATAAGCCGATCCTATAGTCATAATACTCTGGAGACTTTTTCTTAAACCCCGTACTACCTAAATTATGGACTTCGTCTCCAATTAAAAGGGTTTTTATGCCTTTAGAAGAACCCAAATAATCTAACACTTCGGAAGCCAAAGAATCATGTGTAACAATAATTACTTCTGTTTTAGAGGCTCCATGTTTTAACCTTCTAACTAGACCTTTCAATTTCACTTTAATATCTGTTCGGGAAGTCTTATAAGTATTAAAAGGGACAACATCAAATTTTCTTACTTCTTCTTCCCACTGATTTTGTAATGGTGTAGTTGGTACAGAAATAACAACTAATAGTTTTTCATATTTTTGATTTAATAAAGTGGCCGCAATTAGCGATGTTAGAGTCTTCCCCCCACCAGTTGCTATGGAGAGTATTCCTCTATTTTTATTATTAACCCACGCTTCTACAGCACGACCCTGATGAGAAAATGCCCCTTCCATATAGTTGAGCCAATCAGGTATCTTTAAATACTGCCGCTGAACTGGGTCATTATCAAATTCACTAACCTTTAACTGATTGGCAAGCTCTTTCGCCATATTTTCTTTGTCAAAGATAAAATCTTTACAATCAGATTTGATCTTTTTTATTTGCTCAATAGTATTTGAGTTTAAAGCACGAGACGTAACGCCAGGATAATCATTCCCCCACAAGCTATCAAACTTTGACTTGAAGACTTCACACGTATAACGTGCGTCTTCATTAAGCCAAGACCTTGAAACACTGTACTGCTCGAAATTAACCGAAATACCACTCCTAGTCGCATTTCCTGAGCCATGAACAGAGATCAATCCTCTATCCGTCTGAAAAATCCAAGCTTTTGTGTGGAACAAGCCTTGATCCATTAGCGCTATTTTTATCTCAACAGCTCCACTTGCCACTAAAAAACATAAAGCTTTAACCGCATTGTTTTTCAGCGTTATTTCATCTAAAGAAAAATCTGGGAAAAGAAAAGGGATTAAATTTTCATCGTAATTTATAGCTTCTTTTATCGCCTCTAGGTCTCTATCACTAAGATTTGGACTTACTATAAATCGCATTTTACTTCTGGAAGGAGTGCTTAAATAGCTGACAATTGATCTGGCTAGCTCAGAAAAAGATCCACTAGTAAAATAGCCCACCATACAATCAAGAGTTTTTGCCTGGGTTGATATTGGGAAAAAAACCTTCTCATCAAGATCAGTCTCAATTGGGTAATAAATTGGTTTAAGATCATCTAAGTTAGACATTAAAAAGCTCTGTAAATAATTTATAAACTACAAATCAAACATGCCTGATCTTCGGGGTCATCATCTTCAGCATTCCGCAACGCATCTTGCCACCGCTCATTTGAATTACTTGTTTTTGCAATAATTCCATTCTTTTTTTCACGTGCTTCAGCACGCTCCACCAATTCCTCAATAGAACCTTGCGAACTCCAGGTATACCCATGCCCAGATATCTCATTCTTACCATCTGCCCAATCAAACACCTCTCTTTTTCTTTTTTCAAACGATTTTGCTTTTTCAAATAACTCTGGGTGATTACGCTTCAGACCTAACCATTCATCTTGACGTTGGAAAAAACAAAAGTAGCACCCAGAACGTGATCGCCATTTATAGTATTCCGGAATACCTACTGTATCTTCAAGCAACTGAAAGATATCATCACGAACTAATCCATCTTGAATAAAAGGGAACACTGCCTTGATTGTTTCTTTTTGAGATATATAACCTTCACGATTCTCATCTGCGCGAATCCCGATATAACTAACTACCGGATCATCGCCAACGAAAGCTTCAAATGGCTTAATTTTCATAACTCTGGTGCACCAACGCTGCTGCGGAGAAGGCAAATATTCATTGTGTACCTTCAACCAATGATCGAAGTCTTTTCCGCTAGAAAGCCGAACAATTTCTTTGCCAAGGTAAGCTTCAAGCTTATCAAGAAAGTCATAGATTTCTTTGAGTTCAGCGCCTGTGTCGGTAAAAAAATATTCAACTTTATTATGAATTTCTGGATATCGCTCTTTGATATAAATAGCGAGTGCGGCACTATCTTTTCCACCTGAAATACCCAATACGTGTCGAGTTTCTTCGTCCATTGGCAGCTCTTTCATTGATAGCGTCATTTAAGCACCTCCTTGAGCGTTGTAGTTTTGAGCTTAGCACTCGGAGATTTTTCACTAACAGATTGATTGTAATCATGTAAAAAATCATTAACCAGTTCAGCTACAACCGCCAGCTGCAATTCTTTATCATCTATGTCTTCTAGTTTTTTAACGACTTCAAACTTAAGTTCTTTTACTTGGGCTAGCTGCCTTTTATCTATAGCGACCACTTGGTCCTGGATTTTCGACCCCTTCTTAAAACTTCTTAGCAAATACACATCAAAATCAGCATCAATCTTGTCCGTACGGTTATCTTCATAAAGCCTGATTCTTCGCAAGTCTAATAGATTTTTCGAGAAATTAGCCAGCCGATATTCTGCCTGATCCTGATCGGCATCTAGCCACTTAGCGCTTGGTTTATGGCCTAAAAACATTAAAATATTTTCAAGCCATTCACTGTCTGACCCCGCTGTCTTTGTAAGACGCAGAATAAATGCTCTAAGACCTTGAGTATCTATGGTGTAATTTTCTAGACCTGAGAATCGTCCATGTGTTTGTTTTCGAATGTCTGATATTGGCAGCGCTGAATCAATCTTAGTGGCTTCCGCAATCAACTCTATCTGTTTTTCTAACAGTTTTTCATGTGCTCGCTTTAACTCACCTAAAACACCCTTTAGTGCTTCGGAAAATCCATCCAGATTACCTGTTGAATTATTAAGCTCATAACCTAGCGCTTGAGGGAGCTGCTCAAACAATAATCGTTCGGGCGATTTGGATAAATTAAAAGCACGTCTCACCGACTGGGCTCTGTCACTGAGCCCCTTTCTTGTTTTTTTAGTATATTCAGGTAGCTTTGCCATAAAGCTAGCTAAGGGCTTGGCGAGCTCTAGTAATGTTGGAGTCGATCCATCTTTTGATTGAATAACTTCTCCATATTTTTTAAATATATCTGCTTTAACTCCTTCAATCCTAAATCGTTGAACCGTAAATTCGTCGGGACGTTTTACGAAGCGATCTAACATCTCCTCCGTGAAGTAAGGACGATAAGTCCTACTTTCATAAATAGCCAATTCGTGTTGATTCACGATATATGACGCAATATATAGAATTGGAAGTAACCCAGCTTTTACCCCATATGGCGGAGCTTGAAGCTCCTCATTAAGGTCAGCAAAGGATTTAGCATATCTTTCTGTTGAGGCTAGGAACTCATCAATTCGCTTCCAGACGTGCTTAATATTTGCTGATATTGCCTTTTTCCCACTAGGAGGCGCGAATGCCCAATGGCCTTCGTCCCCAACAGTATGCAAACCCGTCTCCTTCAATACCGCCCTATAAATAGTTTTCTCAGGCGGAAACTTCTCAATCCCAAAGTCTCTCTCGCTTTCATAATTAAGCATGGCAAACAAAAGCTTATTTCGCGCGGCAATTGCCTGGGATGATGGTTTGTCACGATTTATCAATTCATTAAAAACTACTGGAGATTTAGAAAAGACTTCCTTTAGAACAGCTGACAGGTTTTCTTGAAGTGCTCGCCTACTATCTATCCGGAGCCTTTTTCCACCATGCCACCACTCGCTCTTCTGTGGACTATCAATGAGGTTTTGTAACAGGCTATCCTGTGATTGCTCTGCCGCCGTTAAACGGTCTTCAAATTCGCGCTTTGCTATTGGATCTGAATTTAGGGCTTGGCTATTTGTATGGACACGTTTAAGTGTTAATGTTTCTGCAACTGCTTCACGTAGCTGCGAGCCACTCAAGCACAAAACCACTATGTCCAATTCAGAAAAATGGTTACTTACAACTGACCTGAAAGTCTCTTCATCATCTTGTCCTCCCGCCAGATAAAAGATAATGCGCGCCTCATTAGCTGAGACTTGGATACTTTTGTATGTGTATGCGTCCACGAAACTTGGTAAAAAATAACGCAGGGCTCCATTCTCAATAGTATAGCGACGAGCAACAATTGGTTGCATATCCGCATTGTCGTTTAATTCAGTAGCTAATGAAAAATTCCCAATACTATTAGATTCTTCCTGAACTGCCGCCTCTAGATCAAAATCACTACCCTGCCAAACGCGGTATTCTTTATTAAATTTACGATAGTTAATAACTGATTTGGTTTTTAGCGAATCAGAGGCCTTCTTAAATTGTGACTTGGTGTTACAGCAAGTTTCTAATATTTCCTTTGAGGCTTTGAATCCAGCTTTGCTGCCAACAATATTTAAAATTCCTATTGTTTTTAATAAATGCAGCTCATCTTCATTTGCATCACCTAATCGTTCAATGGCTGTAACCACTTCAGCCCAACGCCTATGAGTAAGGTAGTCCCCCATAACCGCAGGCTGATTAGATACAAAATAATCATATATGTGATGAGGCTTAATAGACTCTGATATATCGTCCAGTTTACTAAGCATATCCAGCAGACCGAACTCTTCCTGGCTACCAAGATAGCTAAACAATGTACGTTCATTTTGAGCAATCTTCTGACACAGAAGTGGCAGCAGAACGGCGCTTACTGGGTGTAATGGATAGCATGAAACAAAGAGCTCAGTTGCTTGTCTTTTGCTCAAAGCACCGGGCAGTGCATCATGCTCAAGTAAGAGGTCAACAATTCCTTCCGTAGTGTCTTTTAGACTCTTTTGTTCTTGTATTTCTAAGTTTTGACGAAACGCTGCACTTACAATGCGTAACACTTGTTCTGATGATTCAAGGAATGGCACTTCTTCAAATCTGCCCTGGACTTTTGACCATTCGTTTTTAAGGCTCTCACCCAAGCCTTTTGCGTACTGCTCAAAAGACTGATGCAGAAGAACAAAGAGAAATAAATTAACCTCACCACCTTTACATGCATGTTCAGCCAAAGACTGAAGTAGGTAAATATCATTAGCACCATAATGACGAGCTTCAAATTCTAAGAATTTCCCTAGCTCATCAATTACAAGCAGTATGCCTTTACAACCTGTAGGCTCAATTTTTTCCTGCAACTCCTTTATTAATGCCAGAATATCAGCACTTTTTAGCTGCTCTGTATTAATTGCCAATTCTAGCTTAGTGACAATTTTAGGCCGCCGACCTTTAATTCCACCCCAATAAGTATCAGCTGCATCATACAGCCCTTTCACTATACGTTTTGCCATTGGCTCTGGGGCACCAGTGATCAATACTTTCAAATACCCATCATTGCCTTCAACTTGCTGATTAAAAACTTTGGCCAAATCAGCATCCGATTTTTTTAGAATAGCATTGGCGACTTTAGTAGTTTCATGACTCTCTCTTGATAAAAGTTGTGACATGAAAACAGCAAAAGATGACTTCCCTGACCCATAGGGGCCAACCAATGACCAAGCCCGTGGAGCCTGCCCATTATGAAATGCAGTTGATACTCGATTAAATGTCCTAAGTGCCCTTGATGTAGGAATATAGGCTTTTACAACATCGGTTGATGAGGAATCCCGTTCTAAATTGACCGATCGGGTGTAGTGCGTGTTGACTCTGACTTTGTGTTGCATGCTCACGCAGCCACCTCCTGCTCTATACCCAAATAGTGGTACTTCAAATAGTCTTCAGCCACTACTTCACTCATCATATATAGCTGATGGATACCTGCCGTCTCTCTAATCTCGTACATACCCTTAACGGCATATACCATTTGCTCTAATTTTGTTACCAAATCAGTTTCAGTTAAACGGAATATAGAACCTGGCGCGGCATATTCATCACGACTGTACAGCAGCTCCTCAATTGGAATAGAGGTGACATTTTTATGCTGCATCAATTGGGTGACTGCGAACGCAAAAATCCCAACCGGCAAACCTGGACGAGATTCTGGTTTTGAAACGAAGCCCTTTTCTCCAGTCGCTCGAGTAATCAATCGAAGTAAAGCAAGCGGTGAATCCAAGCTCTCCTCCAAAGATATTTTTAGTGTCTGTTTCGCCCCTGCATACATTCTGGGGATCAGAGTAGCGTCACTCTTCAGCGTATTAGTCGCTGGACGCTTGCCCTGTATAATTGACTCTTTAAGAAAATCTGACAGAGCTGATTGCAGCTCCTGCCCAGTAAATTCAGGGCGATGAAATTTATTGAAGAACCAGAACCATGCTGTTGCTTGCTCAGAATTAGTCGCCAATAGCCAATGAATCAACCAGAGAGTTGCCTCATCCTCGAGATATGGGTCATAACCATCTTTAGCAAGAATCAAGCCCCCTAATTTACTGGGGCTCATGCAGTCTTGTTCCACCATACGGCAGGCTCTTAGCCAGTACCGAATGGCCGATACCATATTCTTACCTACCCCCAAACGAACAGTAGCACTATCAGCATCGGTAATATCGAAGTCTTTATCTGTAATAGCCTGAAAACCCTTGGGTAACCAGCTATAGCGCAGAGAAAACGTCTCATGGCGACCAAAGGCGACTTTTTCTGAGTTAAATCTCATTCGCGTATTCCGTAGTCCGGTAGCTCACTCAATGTTAGAGATATTTGTCCTTTATCTGAGAGGAAGGATTCAGCATTCTCAACAAACCAAGACTTTAAGCTTTTACCCTCTTTACCAAGAGCAGAGTACAACTCTTGCTTAAGCCCAGGTTCAATCTCAATGACTATACGCCCGCTTCTCCCTACACCCATAACGACCTCATGTAACATAACATTAATGTGTCATGTTAAATGAAATGTCGCTACCGTCACAAGCCCCGTAATTCCCAATATTTAATGGGGTTAAAAAGTAAACCTGAGGCCATGATCGCCAATTTCTGTTAATGGGCAATCCGTCTAAACCTCATTAAGTCGTGTGATTGCAAATATTTATAACCACCTCGATTAATAGCAAGGGCGGGCAATGAATTTAACCCTAAGGAAAGACACGAACTGACGACTCAAAAAAGATCCCAATCAGAGCCCACCCTAACAACCCCAGACACAATAAGAGCCCTTGTCACACTCCAAGGCTCATGGTAACTTATTGATTCAAGGCGTTTTAGTGTGTTTGCGCGTGATTCAAAAGTCATTGGGTCAGTCTGTTAATCATTGGGTCGCTGGTTCGAGCCCAGCAGGCGGAGCCATATAAATTAAAGGGTTGCAGAAATGCAGCCCTTTTTTATTGCTTCAATTTATTAACCTACAACCGGTTCTCTGCTCTTGAAGTGGCTACCCTGACTGACCTGTCTCCGGTATTTAATCCAACTGCTACCTGGTCATGTCCGTTACTTTTAAATCAACGGTTTCAAGTCGGAGGGGCAGAGGCAAACTCCAGGGGGTGCCTGATATCTCAAGGATGAGTGCGGACGGCCAGTCCACCTCACGATAAAGCCTATATACCTTCTTGTGATTCACCTTAGCACCCTGACGACGCAGCAATTGGTAAACGCGCCGATAGTTAAGAGCTTAAGAGAATACCAACCCCAGACGTTCGGAAGCAGTCATGAGCTGTTGTTGCGGATACCATGCAAAGCACAGACGCATACTCGAGGGGAATTGACCGTTGTCTGAACAAATCTTACCGGGTAGATAGCTAACACCAGCTTGCCTGGCCTCATCAAGCTTTGCAGTGACGTCTCGTCCATCAACAAAACTTGCCCATAAAAAGTACCCACCGTTGGGCTTATTGATACTTATCTTGTCGCCAATCGTCGACATTAATCCATCAAAGAGCACTTCAGATCGGGCTGCATAGATTTGCCGCAAATACTCAAGGTTCTTCTGAAACTCACCGTTGACAATCAAAGGTCCAACCAATGCCGAAGTGACAGGTGCCAAGCCCCCGCCACTTTGCAGTAACGCCGAATTCTTGAGCCTGTGAAAAATATCACCGGAACCCTGAATCCAGCCAAGCCGCAATCCGGGTGCAAGGATTTTTGAAAAAGAGCCTACGGATAAAACAGGCGCGTTATCGTCATAACACGCCAAGGGTGCAGGGGGTTTCTGACCGAAGTAAAGCAACTGATAAACGTCATCGGCAACAACAGGGCATCGCGTTTGGGCTGCCAGTTTTACTATACCTTGCCGCCGACTATGCGACTGCGTAATACCTGAGGGATTATGAAAACTGGGAATTGTATAAAAAAATGCAGGCTTATATTTCTGTATGGCCTGTTCTAGCGCCTGTAGTTCGACACCGTCTTCATCCATCGGCAAGGCAACAACGTTGAAGCCGCGCTCTTTAAATAATTTAAGTGCAATAAAATAGCTGGGATCTTCTACCAGAATCGTTGCACCGGGTTTGCTCAATTGTGAACAGATCATATCGAGTGCATTGGAAGATCCGTTCGTCAGCAATAGCTGTTCAGCATTGACCGGCTGTTCGTAATCTTCTGACAGCCATGCAGACAGCACCTGCCGGAATGTTTCGTCACCGGCCTGCTCGCCATAAGCCAAGTTTTGCTGCTCAACCGACAGTGACCGAAACAAATCAACCGGCAACAAATCCGGTTCTGGCTGGCCTACCGCCAGGTCTATCAAGTAATCAGGACGTGTAACCTGGGTAGCCATTATTGAGTCAGACTATTCATTTTACGGAAGTAATGATGCGCCGCTTCGTTGACTCGTGGTGCTAACAAAAAAGTAGAAACCATCGTTGGTATAGCCATCATCGCATACATACCTATTAATAAACCGTTGACCAATTCAAGCGTCGTGACTGCGCCTACGACAACCATGAGCAAATAGAGCGGCGTATAGTAACGGGCTTTGTCTGCACCCAGTAAAAATCCAACACACTTGGAGCCATAAAACCAGAAAGTGACGATGGTCGAAAAGCTCAGTAACGCAACCATCAGCAAAAGCAAATAAATACCACTATGAGGGAAAACTTTTTCTAACGCTGCAACAGTGAGAGCAACACCTTCCATGTCGCCGCCGGCTTGCCAAACGCCTGTCAGCAGAATCATAAATGCAGTACATGAGCAAACAATCAGCGTATCGATAATCGGGCCGGTCATGGCTACGACACCTTCGCGTATTGGCTCGCTGGTTTTAGCTTCACCATGGGCCATTGATTCCGTGCCAATACCCGCCTCATTGGAAAAAGCTCCGCGACGCACGCCAATCATGATGACGGATCCCAGAGCACCACCGGCTACACTCGCGCCACTGAACGCATCGTTGACGATAAGCATAAACACCTCGGGGATATCCTGCCAATATCGTATTAACACAATCAGTGTCATGCCGATATAAAGCAGTAACATACTTGGTACCAGTCGCACCGTTAACTTGCCAATGCGTTCGATGCGCCCCAGTACGACAAGCAGGGCCAAGATGGCCAGAACGACACCCGCAGTGAGATCAAACGTCATGTGCTGGGTTTCTGTAGCAAGGCCTATCGGTATTGCCACGACCTCACGCAACAGGCTGACAAGCTGGTTTGTCTGAAACAATGGTAATGTTCCAAGCGCGCCGGCTACGGCAAATAAAACAGCCAGAGGATACCAGCGCTTATCCAGCCCCTGACTTATCACGTACATTGGACCGCCACGAAGTACACCGCTTGAATCCCTGCCTCGATACATCACCGCCAGCGACGCAGTATAGAACTTGGTTGTTACCCCGATAATAGCCGTCACCCACATCCAGAAAACCGCACCGGGCCCACCCGCGCTGATGGCGATCGCAACCCCGGCAACATTGCCGAGACCCAGCGTGCCCGACAAAGCCGTGCTTAAGGCCTGGGCATGGGAAACATGCCCCGGGTCGTGCTCATCGTTATAGCGCCCACGTAATAAAGCCAGCGCATGACCCAGATGGCAGTAGGGACGAAAACGTGAATACAGCATCAAGCCAATGCCACCACCCACCAAAAGCACAACCAAAGGCGTGCTCCACATAAAATTGGCGAACGCATTAAATACTGCTTCAAGCTGATTGATAACAAACATAAGAATCCCGACGAGCTAAAACCATACCCTAACGCTAGCCGTTCCCGTGCGCGATGCAAAGCGGCGTGTCAGTTGCAACCATTGGCTAGTCACAGCGGCTAGCTTCATGGTCGTCAGTATTCACCCGGCCGAGCAGGCGCTGGCTCGAGCCCAGCAGGCGAACCCATACCCAACATGGGGCTACAGAAATGCAGCCCTTCTTAGGCCAGCCTCCTCCCTTAGAGCACTTTTTGGATCACATAAAAGTTCATTTTTAACAGACATAACAATCTCTGACCATGAAAAGTGGCCGGGATATACTTGGGGGAGAGGTGCTGTTGCTGCAATAAGCTGGTCAGCAGGAATAAAAGAATACTACCGCAACATTTTAGATATTTTGTTGCTCATGTTTTCCAAGACGGCAAATCTCCCGTCAACTTGATATCATTAATCAGCGAAAGCGTTTTCCACTCTTCCAGGGGGAAGCGTATACCACCCTCTTCCGCACCGTACTTTTCTACCAGTTTTGATTCGATCTCCTTATTAAGATTGAAAGTGCCAATACCGCGCATCCCCCAACCGTGAAAGAGGCGAGCATCGATGACAGAAAAACTAATGATGCTTATCTCGCTGTGCCTATCATCACGAACGATACGCCGAAAAAGTGCGTTTACATCCTCGAACTTACCCTCTATTACTTGCAGAAAATGCGTTTTACTCGCCAGCAGAACACCTGAAATGCCAGCCGCATCGTTACTTGGCTCACTGGACATGGTGATATCCTGAACTAAAGCCCAATTAAGAGGAGTAGTACTCCGGCTCTTGTAGATGAGTCGATACATTATATATACCCTTTTTTATGAATTTGTTTTCAGAATTACGACAAACAAAAAATTCTATAATTCCTAGGATCACACTTTTTTACTCGTGACACAGTGACTGTCAGAATAAAGCCCATAATATCATCCGGCTACCGAACGCCTACTTGATCACGATCCAAGAGTGTTGGGTAAAGACTGGAATTTCTTGCCAGGAATCCTATATTTACTGGTGACAACTCGCTTGTTGCGTGGCAAGCCTTGAATGACAATGAATTAATAAGGGAGTTAACCAGCATGAAAGTCACATTTGACGGTAATATATGTAAACATTCAGGTGAATGTGTAAAAAGATCACCAGAGGTTTTTAAGGTGATTGACGGCAACATGGTGATCGATACTGATCAGGAGCCAGACGATAATATTCGAGCAACGGTTGCCATGTGTCCTACTGGTGCTTTGAAATGTGTTGACGAGTAATTAGACCAAAGCACCATTTTTGTAATAGTCCACTCGTGTCAAGCTAAAAACCCTCGTATGAAAAGTTTTTTTATGGGTAATACCTGTTGGCGCATTAATCATTGGGGCGCCGGCTCTAGTACAGCAAGCGCAGCCATATAAAACAAAGGGCTGCAAAAATGCAGCCCTTTTCATTGCTTCGATCGATTGACCGGCGACTACGCCTCTCCTACGCCAACTTGCCCCAAGGCCAACTTCCGGGACTGTTCAATCCTCTTTACGACCAACAGCCCCTCTTCAACACTACTCATGGGCGGCTCTCCCCCGCACAGGAAATCAAGAAATGCTTCAAGCTCCAGCAATAGCGGCAAGGATCCATCAACGTCCCGCAGCTCAGGCTCCTCTGACGTCTGGCCACGTTGAGTGGTGTACCGGATCAAGAGGTGTCCGGGCTGGGCATCTGTCATAGTGACGGTGCCCCCATCAAAAACAGCCTCCAGAAAGCGTTCCTTCTGACCGCTCAAACTCGAAATCTCGATACTGACAGGAACCTCCCCCCCCAAATAAACCGTTAGGGCGCTCAACCAGTCTCCTTGACCCAAACAAGTGGCAAAGAGCGGTTCAGGAATATCACCCAGCAGGTGAAGCACGATACTCAGATCATGTGGCAAGAGAATCCAGATTGGATCGACGTCCGCATGGGCGCTGCCCCATTGGCAACGCCGCAGGTTTAAGGCCCGAAGTCGGCCGAGATGCTCCGAGCAGACGATATCCCTAATCGCGTTGACACCAGGGTGATAGCGCCATTTGTCCATGATAAAAAGCCTGCCCCGGCCCAGCTCAACCAGTTTCGCTGCATCGGCTGCATCGCTCGTCAGGGGCTTTTCAACATACACCGGTTTACTCCGGAGGATCAGCTGCTCAACAACCTCCCGATGGCAGGTTGTGGGAACCGCAACAACATAGCCATCCAGATCGGGTTCCAGCATCGACAACCTCTCCACGATTTCGTGAGCGCCGTTTTCCTGTGCATTGCTTTTACTTTCCAGGTCTTGCGCGACCACATGAACCTCACAATCAAGACTGACTAGATCGCGTAAAATATTTTTTCCCCAACGACCACAGCCAACCAGGCCGATTCGCAATCCAGCGCGTAGGCTCATGTTGCTTTCAGAAACGCCGATTTTAGTCCACGGATCTCACGCACCAGTTGCGCTAAAGAGCCCGCATTAGCATCCCTCGACGACAGCTCGGGGGTCTTCACGCCCCAGGACAAATCCAGCTCCGGGTCATCCCACAAACAACCAAACTCGTCATCCATTGACCAATACGTAGATGTCCCGAGGAGGTACATACAATCCTCGGGAGTATAAAAACCGTGGGCGACGCCCGGTGGAATAAGCCAGATTTGGGGATGCTCAAAATTGACAGGGCCGAGCCATGACTTCATAAAGGTGGGAGACTCAGGCCTGATATCACATAGACCGAGCGTCATTTCGCCGCTCAGTACAAAAAGATAATCGCAACGCCACAGATGAACATGCATCCCTCTAAGCACGTTCCGGCTGGAAGTCGTAACACTCCACTGCAGCGGCTGGTAGTCACTCGACCAGCAGCCTCGAAAGTATTCCGTCAGGCAACCCCGGTTATCGGCGTGGGTCTTCAGCTTGAACTTTGACACGCCGGCTATGTCTATCGACACGATTTCAATGGTCATTTTTATTCCTTTTAATCCATTTTCTCAGGTCGCGAATCATCGGCTTTATAACCCTCCGGAGTGGCTGTGGAACCCATGCCCGCCATGGGACCGGCGGAAGAAATCTGCGCTGCCAATCCGCCATCACTTCCTGCAGCAACCATACTGAAAAGTTCTCTTCACGTAACCGCTGACTCCATTGATCGAGTTCAGCACATCGCTCATTCAAAGACATGTCTTGGCGCGATGGGCTCGCAAAATGGAGCGTCGTGGGATGAGGGCTGGCATAAAAAAGACAATTCGGTAAAGCAATCCACTGCTGCCACATATAGAGGTCACTGGGCATACCGTCCGGACGGGGCCGCCACCCAAAAGGGAGGCGGCGATAGGCATCCATCCTGTGACCCACACAGGTCGGACCGAAGTAATTCCATATCAGCCGCAAGCGCCTGCGGGTCTCGACGTCATCAATGCGGCCCGCATTAGCACTGATGGTTCCATCAATGGCAACCTCAGTATGCAGCGTGTGCACGAAATCGTATTTTTCAAGAAGAGGTACTAACGTTTCCAGATGATGGGGAAGCCACAGGTCATCATCGCCAAGATAACAAACATAGGTTGCGCGGGAATCCTCCAGCACTCTGGCACGGTGCACCTCGCCATGGCCGGCCCCTTTCGGGTTGGCGACAAACTGTATCCTCGCGTCATCTGCACACAATTGCGCAATCAGTGTGGCATGTTCAAGAGAAACTCCGTCGCCGACAATCACAATTCTAAAATCCTGAAAAGTCTGGCCAAAAACACTTTCTACAGCTCGCAAAAGCGTCGGCCCATGATTGCAGGTAGGAATAATCACATCGACCAAAGGGTTAGCGCTCATGGACATTTCTCTATAAGTGAAAGCCCAGTATATTGGAATTTAGCCGATGACCCCATGACCTGCTCACTTAGCCACTGGGCAACAGCATACGCCAAAAGCCAGTTACTTATTGAGGACAGAGATATGCGGAAGAGTCGGTGAATAATATTAAGATATCCCCCCGGATAATCCGGGAGGATAAATGGAGATACCCGCTATTCGCTTGCCTTTCGCGAAACCGGACTTGCTCAAGGAGTAGGTGCCAAGCTCAGCCCAGCTTTCATTAGCCTACCGGCAAAGAAAGCAGCGATGGGCCAACTGTCATCGCTTCATAGCTGACCCAAAGCATAGCCATTAGGATTGGCGTTGCCTTCTTGCCACCAACAGCAGTGCACCCAGACCGAGACCCAGCAGCGGGAGAGAACCCGGTACAGGCAATGCGGTTGGAGGGGTAGGGTCAGTAGGCGTATCCGGGTTATCAGGATTGGTTCCAGGGTCACCCAGAAAGAAGCTGTCAATACCTATGTCAGCCCGATCACCAAATGTGCTGTGTGCAACGACTTCGAGCGTCTGAATCTCACTCGCGGCAGTAAATATTAACGTCTGCCAGATCCAGTCAGCAGCTTCGCCGAAAGTGGGCAGCTCCATCGTTGCAGCGTTCTGCGATTCTGCGCCAAAGATAATTTCCCAGTAACCTCCAGCTTCAGAAAAATCACTGTGGCTGATACTCTGTTCAAACGAGATCTCGTATTGTTGACCAATCACCAATCCGCCCAGGCCAACCTGCAGAGCACTTTCGACGTAAGGCGATCCCGCCCTGCCGTCCCAGCCAATGCCATGCAGAAAATCACCGCCTGTGCTACTGGCCTTCCAGGTAAAACCTCGGAAATTGGTGCTGGCATTGAATACATCGGGAGTCCCTGCTGTGGTAGTCCAGCCGGGAGGAACATCGCTGTTAAATCCGTTTGTGTTTCCTGTATACCCTTCGAACCCCCCGTTCTCAAAGGCATCGAGCAAGGCAGCAGAGGCATTCCCACCGACGAAAAGTAAGCTCGACGCCAAAACAAGAGATGGAATCTTACTTCTAAGTGCTAATGACATGTTGATTCTCCATGTTTGTATTAATTAATTTGTACCACTTTGATCCTTGCGGTACTTTCAAGAAAAAGCTCAATTGAGAAAAAACTCAATAAAAGTGGCCTCCATAATTCTCAAGCACATACTATGCCAATCAAACAAAAACAATTAAATTTCAGCATGTTACAGAAAATAGCGGCAACGCTTCACGTACATATTGTAAAATTACCTGACACGGTTGTTTGCAATAACACTTTCCATACAAAACAGGACGAGGAAGGGAGGCTGCTGTTTTTTTATCCCCCTTTACTTCGGCTCCGACTGTACATCAACATTTGTGAGTCGCGGCAAGCCCCTGCCAATCCTCCAGCTCTAGCACAGGTTGCTCGGCCCGAAAACGGGCATACAGCGCAACGCCTAACGGATCTTCCAGAATGTCCACCACCACACCCTTACTGCGCAACAGCGGCTCAGTACCCGAGGCGTTGCTGACATCGCCCACCACCACTCGGGCAAAACCGCGCATGTGGAGCAAAGTGGCACAAACGTCACAGGGACTCAGTGAAGTGAACAGAGTGGTACGGTTGAAATCCAGCCGTCCGGCATCACGAATCGCCGCAGTTTCGCCGTGGTTGTAGGGGTGATTCTCCTGCACCAGCGTATTGTGGCCCTTCCCAACAAGCCGGCGCGTGGCATTATCGACAATCACCGCTCCGATGGGACAGCCGCCCTCGTCATAACTTTTCTTCGCGAGCAATACCGCAATGCGCATTAAATCGGCATCACGCAGTCGCCGGGCAAACGCATCATCCAGCAGCACCGGCAAGCTTGCCGTCGGCATATGGGCAACGGCGGTGAGCACCTCATCCGTAACCGGGGTAAGACTGTCAAACAGTGTGTTCATGGTTAGCATCCATCTCTATCAAGCGGCTATCTCGGTGACAAATCTAGAGCGACCGAGTCAAACGGACCCTGAATAATTTTTTCGCATGTCTATTCATATTTAATAGTGAATAATTATTACGCTGCTTCGAATACATCAAAGGAACCCGTATCAGGTTTCAGCAAAAAAGCTCACCTGGAGAGCCGGAAA
>Ga0098059_1000177_pt1 | contig 49955 bp, 43 predicted proteins | sample 20_taG_FD_92580 | JGI IMG/M metagenome (GOLD analysis project Ga0098059, IMG submission 92580) | Marine viral communities from the Subarctic Pacific Ocean - 20_ETSP_OMZ_AT15318 metaG | ecosystem: Environmental > Aquatic > Marine > Oceanic | place: Subarctic Pacific Ocean | collected 2015-01-19
ATAGCATTGAGATCAAGAGTTTATTGATGGAGAAAGGTAAACGTAAATAAGGGGAGAAACCATTCACGAAAATTGGAGGAAAGCTAAAAAAAGGCTTTTAAATAGCTGTGAAACCTTGTAACTTTGTCGCCCTTTAAGGCCGGGCCCATAGCTCAGTTGGTTAGAGCAGTCGACTCATAATCGATTGGTCGGGGGTTCAAGTCCCTCTGGGCCCACACTCAACCCATGTAAGTCATTGATTTGCATGGGTTTTTTTGTTTTGTGGGTATGTGATCGATCCGATGGATCGCCCATCGGATCGATGGTGGGGTAAGAACGGTGTGGTTGTGTTGAATTTATCTGATAGCTCGTTCATCCATCGGACGGGCAACCCGCCCGACGGTGGTCGGGATGGTGGTTCCAAGCTCATTCCGGAGGAAGTAAGGCATTCTTTCCAATCTAGCTAAGTACGATCCGATGGATCGCCCATCGGGTCGATGTGAGGGGTAAGAACGGTGTGGTTGTGTTGAATTTATCTGGTAGCTTGTTCATCCATCGGACGGGCAATCCGCCCGATGGAGGTCGGGATGGGGGTTACAAGCTCATTCCGGAGGAAGTAAGGCATTCTTTCCAATCTAGCTAAGTACGATCCGATGGATCGCCCATCGGGTCGATGTGAGGACAAGAACGGGCAAGTTGCGTTGAGTTCACCTGGTAGCTCGTTCATCCATCGGACGGGTCATCCGCCCGATGGAGGTCGGGATGGGGGTTCCAAGCTCATTCCGGAGGAAGTAAGGCATTCTTTCCAATCTAGCTAAGTACGATCCGATGGATTACCCATCGGGTCGATGGTGAGGACAAGAACGGGCAAGTTGCATTGAGTTCATCTGGTCGCTTGTTCATCCATCGGACGGGTCAGCCCGATGGAGGTCGGGATGGGGGCCCGAATCAGTAAGTTCAGCTAGGGGTTAGCTTACTTAATTCTCTTTTTTCTCAAACTTAGTTTGAAGGCCATTCAGGAAGTGGCGGAGGTATTGATCATTACACGCCCGATATTTAGATGAACTAGGCTTGCGGAAGAAGGCACTGAGTTCGTGTGCACTAATGCTTTTATCTACAGACTCGTATAAATCCAAAATTTCATCCGACTGCAAATCGAAAGCGATGCGTAGCTTTCGGAAAATGATGTTGTTGTTTAGCACTTTCTCCGGTTCTGGTTGGGCACCTTCTTTCTTACCTCTCAACTGATTTATCAATCCATTTAGAAAAATCGACATTTTTATATCTGGCATATCCACTTTCACAGGATCTTCGTCTTTCTTGAGCCAAAGCGTTACCTCTTGCTGAGGTAAAACATGATCAGCCTGAGCGAAAACTTCAGTCATTTTTAAATCATTGTATCCTAGTATATATCGCAGGCGGCGAAAGATGTCGTTATTGTCCATGGATGGAGGTTCAATCAAAAATTATTCGGTAAGCTATAAGGTACCGATTATGCAAACCGAAGACTACCGATAGTTCAACCAATTCCTTTAGGTGCGATGGTGAGGTGTATAGATAGGTTGTCGGGTTGAAATCTCATCCATCGGACGGGCGATCCGTCCGATGGTTCGATGCTTATTGGATAATAAATGTGTGGTTTAGATCAGGAATGTTCCGCAGCAGAGCTATTGAACTAGGATGGAATTGATAAGGTGGCAATGCCCGGTCCGACGGATAGCCCGTCGGGCCGATAGTGAAGGTGTTGCCGCAATACATCTACCGGAAGAGTACTCTGCCCGATGGATATTAACCGAACTTATCCCTTCTTTTTAATGCGATTGAAAACCGCCCACACAAAGAGAGCCCAGATCACTAAGATTCCTTCGAGATAAAGAATATAAATTGGCCATTCAGGAAGTATGCTAAAGAAGGTAGTGCCTGGCGGCTTAGCCATGATATAGAGATAATTACTATTCAGGGCGAGGTTAATGGGGTATAAGATGGCAGCTACAACATTTAGTGCTAGAACGGAATTTCGAACATCTTTAAGGGTGAGTCCCCAACCCCACTTCATGGCAGGATAAAGAGCAAGTATCACCAACATAAGGTGAACGAGCCAATAGCGAATGGCGTCGTAATGAAACAATGAGAACTCTACAGAGGGTGTCAGGTTTGCTTGTGAAACGCCAATGATCACCCAAAAGAAGATAGCCGCCCATACTTTCTGGCTTTTCTTATAGTACACCCACATCATCACCATAGGTAGGAAATTGCACATATGAAGTGGGATGTCATGCGCAGGATCGAAACTACCAGCTATTATATTTAATGGGATCTTTAATAGCTGAGAAAGGGAAAGTATTACGGCAACAGCGAAGAGTACCTTTCTTTGGTAATCCTGTTTCTTAGGATTCATGAATTGGAAAAAAATCACCGAAAATAGGAGGAAGATTCCAAGTACGGCATAGTGTTCCACACCGTAGGAAGAAAATAAGTGCGTAGTTTCGAAAAATGTATTCAAGAATAAAGACTCAACGTTTTTCTGGAAGGTAGAAAAAATTGAGAATTATTAAGTGCTATTGTGCTTGCTGGAAATGGGACTATTAATGAAATATAACTTGTAGATTTTTTCTAGTGTTGTGTTATTAAAGTGTCAACCGAAGTAAGTCATAGTGTTCATTATGGCATAGTATATCATCAGATTACACGAATTATTGGGTTTTTAAAGATAGATTAAGTTATAATCTGAAAACGCCGATACCTCCAATTTGAATCCCTCATGTCGTCTACTTCGTCACAACGTACCCCATTAAAATTGATAAGTGCAGCTGAAACAGAAAAGCGCTTAAAGTTACTGTATCAAATCTCTTCGCAGACGAGTACAGAACTACGCACTCAATTAGAGATGGCTTTAAAACTTACTACCGAGTTGATTGGGATGGATATCGGTATTATTAGCGAGGTAAAAGACGATAATTATACGGTTCAATATTTTTACCCACCGGATTCTGGGCTACATGTTGGGCAAGAGTTTTTCTTAGGCTCTACGTACTGCAGTATCACACTTAAAAGTGATGATGTAGTAGCTATCAACCACATGAGTGAAAGTGAGCATAATCGTCATCCATGTTACGAAGCGTTCTCCTTAGAATCGTATATCGGCATTCCTATTTTGATTGATGGAGAGCTTTATGGCACCATCAACTTTTCGAGCCCTAAGCCTAAAGAAGGTGGCTTCATCCCTTCTGATTATATACTTGTACGCTTATTAGGCGAATGGGTAGGGGCCACTGTAAAACGAGACCGAATTCAGACGGAGTTAAGGCAGAAGAACGAGCTTTATGAACTCATATCTTCGAATTCTGCAGATATGATATGTATTCATGATGTGGAAGGCGTTTATGAATTCGTTTCGCCTTCATCTAAATCTATTTTAGGATATACCCCAGAGGAACTGTTAGGTAAGAACCACTATCATTTAATTCATGAAGAGGATATAGAATTTCTTCGCGAGAATACACATAAAGATCTTCGGGATGCCAAAACAGTGAGTAGTGTAGAGTATCGCATCCGAAATAAAAAAGGCGACTACATTTGGTTCGAAAGTTCGGTTACCCCAGTGAAAGGGAAAGATGGCGAAGTGCAGCAGCTACAATCTGTTTCTCGTGATATTACAGATCGTAAAAAAGTAGACCTGTTATTTAAAAGTGCTCAAGAAATGGCCAACGTAGGAGGTTGGGAATTTGAAGTAGACACAAATCGCCTGTATTGGACCGATGAGTTATATAGAATTTATGAACTCCCTATTGGTAGCGAGATCAATTTAGAAGAAGTGATTGAATTCTTCCCAGGTTCATCTAAAGACAAAATTATATCTGTGATTAATAGAGCTGTAGAAAGAGGAGATAGCTACGACATAACGCTACCTTTTATAACAGCGAATGGCACTCGAAAATGGGTGCGTGCTATTGGTATGGCACATACTCAAGATGGCAAGACAAAGTCGATGAGTGGTACTTTTCAAGATGTCACCATTCAAATAGACAGCGAAAAGAAAATTGTATCGCAGAACGAACGACTCAAAGCAATTACCGCTACTCGTGATAAACTTTATTCGATAATTGCCCACGATTTAAAAGGAGCATTTCAAGGAATACTTGGTATGGCGGAACTCCTTAAAATGGAATTGAAAGATATTATACCTGTTGAAAGTGATACTGAATTCAAACTCTCTCTTTTACACATGTCGGCTCAAAATGCCTATGAGTTACTAGAGAATTTATTGGATTGGGTTCGTATGCAGGATTCCGATATTGAGGTGAACAAAGAATCTATCGACGTAGAAGAAGTGCTGGTTAAGTCAATTTCATTAATGCAAAGTGCAGCATCTCGCAAAGGAATTGAAATCAAGCAAGAGATTTATCCCATTTTGATGGATGGAGATTCTAAGATGCTAGCCACGGTATTTAGGAACTTGATCAGTAATGCTATTAAGTACACCGATAAAGGTGGGGAAATAAAAATTTCTGCCAAGCAGCTCACCGATAAGGTTGAAATAGTTGTTCAAGATGAAGGCGTGGGTATGAATGAGGAAATCATACAATCGTTATTTGATAAGAATAACAGACCTCAACGAAAAGGTACCATGAGTGAGAAAGGCACAGGCTTAGGACTCATTCTTTGTTCCGAACTTATCGAATTACATGATGGAAGCATTTCTGTAGAGTCTAAAGAAGGCGAAGGTTCTACCTTTACCGTATTACTCCCAATTCATTAAAAGGCTTATCCTTTTAGTTTAATATTGGTGAAAGGAGTATAGAGACCTTTATCCTGATCTAAGCTAACTACCCAAAGTTTATCTACCGTAAAAGTCTCGTCGAAAGTACGTTCTGCATATTTAGATTTAGCATCTTCGTAGATCTCGCGAGTTAAGCCTTTCGCAATAGTAATACGTGCTTCTGAACTTCCTTGATAGTTATTCTTGATGTGTAATTGTTGGCGGGTTCGTTCAAATTCTTCACTCATAAAAGTAAATACTTCCGATTCCTTAATGCGTAGATAGATTTGTTTGTTAAGATCGTCGAAGCCAAATCCGTCTATTACAAAATCGAAAGCAGGAAGGTGTTCTAGCCTTCGTTGAATGAGAGTGAATACATCAAAAGTTCTGTGTTCAAGTAGTAAGAAACTACAAATGGTTATGTGTGGTGTGGTTCGTTCTGATGCAAATGGACCGTAAGTTTTTCGGAACTCTTCCTTCAATAAGCGAATTTCTTTTGCAAGATTGGATGGTAACCCAATAAATGTGCGGTACGCATTTAATGTATCTGGTTCACGGAAAAGGGGCATTTGGGATTTCATAGCAATCATATTCGTCTCATTTATTTAGGATGATAGAGGAGTGTAATAAATTCGAACATAAATCGCACATATATTTTATGTAAATATTATGTGCAAGTTTTTTTGGGGGTTCTCTTCTAATAATGTGTAGTAAGGACATCTACATTTTAAATCACTAAATAAAACATGGAGTATCGTCATGAGAAAAATCATCCCATCCTTATTCATCATGCTATTGGCATTTACAGTAACCTCAGAGGCGCAACAACGCAGAACCCGAGTGAATACGAATGTTGAAGCCAAAGAAATGGTGCAAAAACGTCAAATGATGACCAAGCAACGCATGCAAAAAAAGGATCGCTTTCAGGAGTCGCTTACGGAGCAGCAGAAGGAACAAATTAAAGAAATAACTTTAAGTAGCCGTAAGGAAACGATTTCATTACAGAACCAGTTAGCTGAGAAACACGCAAGAATTCGCACACTGTCTACAGGTGATGATTACGATGAGCAAGCGCTCAACAAAGTAATCGATGAAGCAGCTGAATTGCGTGCCGAGATCACGAAAGTGCAATTGGCAACTAAGCATTCCATAAGAGAAACATTGATGGATGATCAAAAAGTATTATTCGATTCAAGAATGCAACAAGCTGGCAAAAGAAAGAAAATGATGAAAGCGCGTTCCGCACGTCGTAATAAGTAATCATACAAACTGCTGGTCAAAGAGAGATAAAGCCACCTTCGGGGGGCTTTTTTTATGCACATCTTTTTCCTGAGTTAAGGAATGCCTATCGTTGGCCATGTTTGGCAGAAAGCGCAAAGAAATAATCTCCACACTTAGAATTAAAGAACTCGAAGTTACTGTAACTCGAAAAGCAGTGAAGAATATCAATATTCGAGTGAATCGAAGTACAGGTGCCATCAGAGTTTCATGCCCGCACCAAGTTAGAGATCGGGATTTGCAAAAGTTTCTGGAGCAAAAACTTCCCTGGATTCGAAAACACCAATCAGCAAAGGAGATACGCCAACAGGCTAAAAGGGAATTCACTTTTGTTGAAGGAGAGGAGCATCTATTTAAAGGGGAGCTATTTCGGTTGCGTTTTGTAGAGAACGTGAATGCTAACTTTATTGAGTTTGAAGATGGAGAGCTCCGCCTTGGTAGTGTACTCAAAGGAAATACTGTACGCTTGAAGAAACTAATTGAAGACTTTCATCGCGGGTATTTGAAGCAGCAGATTCCAGCACTGATCGATAAATGGGAACCTATAATGGGGGTTCATGTAGCGGAATTTGGGGTGAAGAAAATGAAAACGCGATGGGGGACCTGTAATATCCGAGCACATCGCATTTGGTTAAGCTTAGAATTGGCTAAAAAAAGCCCAGAACTGCTTGAATATGTGGTAGTGCATGAGATGGTTCATTTACATGAGAGATTGCACAACGCTCGCTTTAAAGCGTTTATGACGCAATACCTTCCACACTGGCCAGAGTTGGATAAGCAGCTACATGGAAAGATGTGTTAAGCTCGCTCAGCGAGTTCTAACCACTCTAATTCTTTTTCTTCTAGGGTTTCTTTCAGTGCTTCGTAGGTTTTTGAAGTCTCTTGTATAGCTTCAAAATCTAGTTCTCCTGAACTTAAGCTAGCTTCAATTTCAGCGAGTTCTTTGGTGTGTTTCTCGATCTCTTTTTCCAGCGCATTGTATCGCTTTCGTTCTTTAAAGCTCAGTTTTTGAGTATCGGAAGTAGATTCTTTTGAGGCAGATGGGCTTAGCTTCTGTGTTGCTTGCTTAGCTTTTTGCTCCGCCGCTTTTTTGGCTTCTTCCTCTTGGGCAGCTTGAAGTTGTTTGTATTCCTGATAGGTGCCGTTGAAATCTGAAATCACTCCGTTTCCTTCGAATACAAAGTAATGTTGCACTAGGTTGTCCATGAAATAACGATCATGGGACACAATGATAAGACAACCGCCAAAATCAGCTAAAAAGCTTTCTAGCTTCTCCAGTGTGATGAGGTCTAAATCGTTGGTGGGCTCATCTAAAATTAAGAAATTCGGGTTCTTGATAAGCACCATCATAAGCCCAAGTCGACGGCGTTCTCCGCCACTCAGTTTCTTAACGGGAGTGTATTGCATCTTTGAGTCGAAGAGAAAATGCTCTAAGAACTGCGATGCTGAAATGGTATCGCCATTGGCCAGTTCTATGACTTCAGCTACTTCTTTTATTACATCAATAACTCGTTCATTTTCTTTGAAAGTGAGTCCTTGCTGCTTGTAATGCCCATAAATGATGGTTTGGCCCGTTTTCACTTCACCAGAATCTATGGGTTCTTCTCCGGTTATAACCTTTAAAAAGGTACTTTTACCAACTCCGTTTTTCCCAATAATGCCAATGCGTTCTCCTTTTTTGAAGGAGTATTCGAAGTTGTCTAGTATTACTAGATCCCCATACGATTTGGATACATTTTCGAGTTCTAGGATTTGCCCGCCCATGCGCGACATATTTACATCGAGCTGAACTTCTTTCTGAACACGGCCTGATTTTGCTTTCTTTTCAGTTTCGTAGAAGGCATCAATGCGGCTTTTTGATTTGGTGGTTCGTGCCTTCGGTTGGCGACGCATCCACTCCTGCTCTTTCTTCATCAACTTGCCCGCTTTGGCAACTTCAGTGGCATATATTTCTTCGCGTTCGGCTTTCTTTTGAAGGAAATATGCGTAATTCCCTTTGTGGTGATACAGTTCACCATGCTCAATTTCTAGAATATGATTACACACTCTGTCGAGGAAATAGCGATCATGCGTTACCATGAGTAAGGTCATGGTGCTTTTTGCTAAATATCCTTCAAGCCATTCAATCATTTCCACATCCAAATGGTTGGTAGGCTCATCTAAAATCAACAAATCGGGTTCATCAAGAAGAACAAATGCTAGTGCTACTCGCTTTCGTTGTCCACCTGACAGGGATGAGATGGGTTGTTCAAGGTTGTAAATATTTAGAACCCCAAGAATCTGCTTCAGTCGTTGCTCGTAATCCCAAGCATTAGCTGCGTCCATTTTAGCTAAGGCTTTATCGAAGGCTTCTTGTGTCTTTTCATTATAGTCTGCCGCTTGATCTGCAACCGCCTTCTCATAATGCTGCACAATTTTGACCATCTCATTTGAACCGTGCGAGATATACTCTTCAATGGTAAGATGTTCATCTAGCTGGGGGTCTTGGGCTAAGAACCCAATTCGAATGCCGTTACGCACCATGACCTCACCTGCATCAGGGTTTTCCTGTCCCGCTAGGATTTTAAGTAGGGTTGATTTCCCGGTTCCGTTTTGGGCAATAAGGGCTGTTTTATCGCCTTTACTGATGCCAAAAGTTAAGTTTTCGAATAGGAGTTTAAGCCCGTACTTCTTAGTAAGATTTTCTGTAGATAAATAGGTCATAATAGCGCTCGATGAATACGCTTAATATACGGGAATAAGCTATTGATATGTGAAGTAAACAATAGATTATCTTAACCAAGATTTACTATCAGGACATCAAACAAATAGAATAACGAGCGCTGCATAACTTAATACGGCTAATGAACCCGCTACAAGTGCTAGAGGGAACTGGGTCTTCACATGATCCATGAGATCGCATCCGGTGGCTAAGGAGGATAAGATGGTAGTATCTGAAATGGGTGAACATTGGTCGCCAAAAACAGAGCCACCAATTACAGCACTAAAGCATAATGTTAAGAAAAATGGATCGGGAACTATGGCCCAAGCTAAAGGGATGGCCACCGGAAATACTACCGCATAAGTTCCCCATGAAGTACCAGTTGAAAATGCGATAATCATACAAAAGGCCATTAATATGCCGGGTAAAATTACGGGACTGAGGGAGTCTCCTACTAATTCTACTACATAGTTGGCGGTTCCTAGAGTATCAGCCACTTCTTTTAAAGTTACCGCAAATGCCAAGATGATGGCACCAATGGTTACACCTTTGCAACCATCTACAAAACCGTCGATGGTTTCTTGTAACTTCATACCTTTAGCTACCGCAATTAATATCCCAGCTAAAACGGCTGCTACAAAAGCTTCAGCAATGAGTAGGGTAGACTCATTACCCATATCAAGAATAAAGTAGGTGTATAGGAATGGGATGATGGCTACACCAAGCAAGGTTCCAATAGGCCCAATGAAATCAATTAAGCCAGGATTGTAATTCGCGGGTACTTTGTTTTGTGTGAGTTCGTCGGCCGCCATCGGCATAGCGCCATCTCGGTCTAGTTTCCCTTCTTCGCGGGCCCTTTTAATGGCAGCCCTCATTTGCTTTCCTGGAATCCAAGGGAGAAGATTTGCTGAAAAAAGCAGAGTTATTAAAATGGAGAAAATCGCATAAAAGTTGAAAGGTAGAGCTGAGAAGAAGAAAGCGATACTTTCTTGTGTGGTGCTGAAGAGCTCATTGGTTCCAATCACTAAACCCGCTACATAAAAAGGCCACACATTAAAGGGAATAAGTGTAGCTATAGGACTTGCTGTTGAATCCACTACATAAGAAAGTTCTTCATGCGATACTTTGTGTTTGTCGGCGATTGGCCGAACTGTAGCGCCCGTTAACACCGTACTAATGGTTCCTCCTTGATGAAATACGATGCCCAAAAACCAAGTAAATAATTTGGCTGATCTTGGACCATGAACCATCTTCTCGCTTGCCCATGATGCAAACTTCTCGGCCCCACCCGTTCGAGTCCATATACCGATGAGCCCGCCTAGTGCCCATAGATAAACAAGTAGAATTAAGGCAAAATCCTGTGTTCCAATGGAGGGGATCAGGAATTCTTGTACCACATTAATTTTATTGGATATTACAGCCCCTAAACAGATGCCCAAGAATAAGGAACTGGCTACTTCACCTGTATAAAATGCAAGAAAGATAGCTAACAAGGGAGGAGTGATGGACCAAAAGCCATAGTGCCCATTTTGTTGTGTGAAACCATCAGTAAAAAATAAAAATATCACCGATAGTGTGAAGGTGAGTAGAAGTCCATGTACGATCTTTTTTCGAATGGCTGGATCCCCAAATTTGTCAGCTATACTCAAAACTTTTCCCTTTATGTTTACAATTACTTGCTGCGACACTATACAAAATCCAAAGAACATTCAGAAAATATTCCCACATACATGAAGTGAATATTTGCAAAATTCCCAAGATCTGTTTTTTTGTATTAAAGACTCACTTAACGGGAGAATATTATGACGGTCAGAGATTTGCTTAAAAATAAAGGAACAGAAATTTATTCGGTGAACCCCGAGGAAACGGTTTATGATGCCATCGCCAAAATGGCTGATTTAGACGTAGGAGCCCTAGTGGTTATGCAAGATGATGAACTAGAGGGAATCATATCAGAAAGAGATTATCGCAATAAAGTGATATTGAAAGGTCGTGCTTCAAAAAGTACTTGGGTGCGCGAAATAATGACGGATAAAGTGGTGTGTGTAGAACCCTCTGATTCTGTAAACTTGTGTATGCAACTCATGACGGATAAAAGAATTCGTCACTTACCTGTGATAGATCAAAATAAAGTGGTTGGTGTGGTATCCATCGGGGATGTAGTGAAATCGATCATACAGAATCAAAAAGTCGAAATTGATTCCCTGCGCGATTATATAGCTGGAGGTTCGGGATACCCCGCATAAATAGCCCCCTTGATTCTAAATTAGGGTATTGAAATACCTTGAACTCTCCGTACCTTTGAGCTTCATAAAATTGAACCAAAGAGGATTAGTTTGAGCGATCAGAAGATAATTTTTTCGATGGTTGGGGTGAGCAAAGTTCACAAGCCCAACAAAACTGTTTTAAAAGACATTTACTTGTCTTTCTTTTACGGAGCTAAAATAGGTGTGCTCGGTTTAAACGGTGCAGGTAAATCTACGTTGCTCCGCATTATAGCCGGCGAAGACAAGGATTATTTAGGAGACATCAGTGTGCAAAAAGGCATCACTTTTGGATACCTCCCTCAAGAGCCACAGTTAGACCCAGAAAAAACAGTTAAAGAAATTGTTGAAGAAGGAGTTCAGGAAACGGTTGATCTCATCAACGAATATGAAGCCGTTAATGCTGCTTTTGCTGATCCAGATGCCGATTTTGATGCGCTTATCGCAAAACAAGCGAAACTTCAAGATCAAATTGATCGCCTCGAAGCATGGGATTTAGACAGTAAGCTTCAGCAAGCCATGGACGCGTTAAGATGTCCTCCGGGTGATACTTCTGTTTCTGTACTTTCAGGGGGTGAAGCTCGCCGTGTAGCTCTATGCCGCCTACTACTGAAGAAACCCGATGTGCTACTGCTTGATGAGCCTACCAACCATTTAGATGCTGAATCAGTGGGTTGGTTAGAGCAACACTTAGCACGTTATGAAGGAACAGTAATCGCCGTGACCCATGATCGTTATTTCTTAGATAATGTTGCGGGTTGGATTTTAGAACTAGATAGAGGAGAAGGTATTCCGTTTGAAGGAAACTATACCTCATGGCTAGAGCAAAAATCAGAGCGACTGCGCCAAGAAGAAAAGCAAGAATCGAATCGCCAGAAAACACTACAGCAGGAATTGGAGTGGATTCGTCAAAACCCTAAAGGTCGCCGCGCGAAAAGTAAAGCACGTATTAATTCGTACGAAGAACTATTGGCAAAAGACCAAGAAAAGAGGGTGGATGATATGCAAATCACCATTCCGGCAGGACCTCGTTTAGGGAATAAAGTAATTGTAGCCGAAAATGTAGCCAAAGGCTTTGATGATAAACTCCTTGTTGAAGACATGGAGTTTCAATTACCTCCAGGTGGTATTGTGGGTGTGATTGGGCCGAATGGTGCAGGTAAAACCACGCTTTTCAAAATGATAATTGGGGAAGAGCAACCTGATAGTGGATCTCTTGAGATAGGGGAAACTGTGCAGTTAGGATATGTAGATCAAAAGCGCCCATTAGATCCAAATAAAACAATTTGGGAAGAAATTTCAGGTGGACATGAGGTGCTAAAGCTTGGTAATAGGGAAGTAAATTCTCGTGCTTATGTTGCTCGTTTTAACTTTAGTGGCTCCGATCAACAAAAGAAAACAGGACAGATTTCTGGTGGTGAGCGTAATAGAGTTCACCTTGCAAAAATGCTTAAAGAGGGTGCCAATGTGTTACTTTTGGATGAGCCTACCAACGATTTGGATGTGAATACCCTTCGTGCACTCGAAGAAGCATTACTTGAATTTGCAGGTTGTGCAGTTGTGATTTCCCATGATAGGTGGTTCTTAGATCGTGTGGCTACACACATCCTTGCCTTTGAAGGGAATAGCCAAGTGTATTGGTACGAAGGAAACTATGAGCAGTATGAAGCTCATCGTAAAGAAAGACTTGGTATCACTGACGATCAACCAACTCGTATTCACTACAAGAAGTTGACGAGATAAATCATCTCTGTAAATTTATGTTGAAAAAGGCTCCTAGTTTCTAGGGGCCTTTTTCATATACATGAGTTTTGTAATAGTAATATCTTGGGTTGACATAACCACTAAAAGCTCGTAATCTTTTGGCGCAACAGGTTTTCATGAATACCATGTGTATTCTGAAATGAAAAGGGAATCCGGTGAAAATCCGGAGCTATCCCCGTAGCTGTAAACTCTCAAGTAGATTCGGCATTATGCCACTGTTAGTTCACCCCGAACTGATGGGAAGGCGTCGACTTCTAAGAGTGAGCCAGAAGACCTGCCCGTTGTATTTCTGAATTTTCAGGCTTTCGGAGGAAAGGCCGGGATTAGATCCATCTCAGAATACGCAGGTTTTCTAGTATCACATATCCTGTGTCTTCGTTATCAAGATTTTATCCCCTCTAACAACCGGAAGCTCATCGGTAATCATTAATAAAACACCATGAGCAACAAAACATTACTAAGTATTTTTGCAGGGGTTCTGCTGAGCACCTCTTCCATTCAAGCACAGCAAACAAGTGTACCCGTGGATACACTAGAACTAAATACAGTTGTAGTTACAGCATCCAAAATCCCCACAGAAACACGCCAAACTACACGTCCTGTTGTAGTAATTGATCAAGCCGAGATTCGCAAAAGTGCGGGTAAAGACTTAGCTCAATTGTTAGATGATCAATCAGGGATTGTAATTAACGGTGCATTCAGTAACCCTGGTAAAGACAAGGGCGTTTACCTTCAAGGCGCAACCACACAGTATGTACTGATCCTAATTGATGGTCAGCCGGTGAATGATCCCTCTGGAGCAGGTGGAGCCGTAGATCTACGCCTTATCTCCCTCGATAACGTTGAGCGAGTGGAAGTGGTAAAAGGAAGTATGTCAACGCTTTACGGTTCTGATGCAATCGCAGGAGTGATTAATGTGATCACTAAAAAGCCTCAAGATAAAACAGTAGCTGTTAACGGTAAGGTAGCCTACGGTTCATATGAATCGGTAGACCTTTCAGCGGGAGTGAATGGCCGATTAAATGTACTAGGCTACTCATTGAATTACAGTAAGCAGACTACCGATGGGATTAGCGAAGCTAAAGATGAGAATGATGCTGGCAACTTTGATAAAGACGGCTTCAACCGCGACGCATTAAGTGCCAAGTTCGATATCGCTTTAACGGAACAGCTTTCTATTAAGCCCTTTGTGAATTACACCAATTATGAAGGTGATTATGACGGTGGCGCTTTTGCAGATGCCCCCAATAAGTACACGGCTAAATTGGTAAACCCAGGGGTAGATATTCATTTCGAAAATGATGCTTGGACCGTAAAAGGAGGCTACCAATACAATGAAGTTGAACGTACGTTCGAAAGTGGATTCGGTACCTCAGAATTTACAGGGAATATCCAGAACTTAGATATCTATAGTACCTATGCGGCCAGCGAAAATGTAACGGTTTTAGGTGGATTCAATTACCAGAAGCAAGTTTTAGACGACAACGATGCAAACACTAACAACCCGGATGCTACCTTAATCAGTCCTTATGTTTCTTCCATTTTAAAAGCTGAAAATGGCTTAGGTGCAGAATTAGGTTTTAGGTTGAACGAACATTCTGATGCTGGAACTCAGTTAACTTATAATTTCTCTCCATACTATAATGTAAATGAGAACATTCGAGTTCTTGCTTCTTATGCAACGGGATTCAAAGCTCCTACTTTAAACGAATTGTTTGGCCCGTTCGGCGCTAATCCTGATTTAGAGCCACAGAAGAGTCGGTACATCGATTTTGGTATTGAGTATTATGCCAATAACGGTCGTTTTAATGCAGAGGTACTGTATTTCAACCGTCATATTGATGACGTAATCATTTATACATTCGGTACTGGCTACGAAAACCAAGATGAGCAAGACGATCAAGGTGTTGAGCTAAGTGCTAACTATTTGGTAAATGAATTCTTAACCGTTCAATCATTCTATAACTATTTAACGGGCGAGCAAACAACCCTAGATGGTTCCGGAAATGAAGTGAAAAGAGGCAACCTTATTCGCAGACCTGAACATGCATTCGGTTTTAGCTTTTTAGTAAGTCCAAGTAATGATGTGAATGTGAACCTACAAGTACGTCATACAGGCGAGCGTGAAGATGTATTCTTCAACCCTAATACATTTGCTAGCGAGTCTAAGACTTTAGATGCCTTTACCTTGGTTAATCTATATGCAGATTACACTTTATTAGAAGGGCAATTAACCTTATTTGCAGACATTAAGAACTTGTTTGATACCGAATACACTGAAGTGTATGGCTATAATACCATTGGTATTTATAGCAAAGCGGGTCTACGTTTTAACATCAGATAATCGTTCGAATTATGAAAATCAAAGACACTACTTTTAGAAATGGCTTTGCACTTTGCCTGATCGCTGTTACAGCGATTTGGCGAGTGCTTATGTCGCATGAACTCACCACGATTCCAGAGTTTAGTAATTTCAGTCCTGTTGGGGCGATGGCACTATTTGGTGGAGCTTATTTTGCCCGCTGGAATAGTTTTATAGTGCCCGTTGCGGCATTATGGCTCAGTGATATCGTTTTGAATAAGTTGGTATTCTACGGTGAATGGGTATTGTTTTATGAAGGGGCCGCGTGGACCTATGGCGCTTTTGTGTTAATGGCTCTTGCAGGAAATGTACTCATGAAAGATCGTACGGCATTAAACTTTGCAGGCGGTTCACTTGTAGTCGTGTTTATCCATTGGATTGTAACGGATATTGGAGTTTGGTTATACTCGAACACCTACCCTCAAACATTAGAAGGGTTTATAGCATGTTTAATTGCTGCTATTCCATTCGAGCGTAATTTACTGTTTGGAACATTATTCTATGGTACCTTCCTATTTGTAGGGTATGAATGGATGAGTGCTAAATATTTCCAATTGAAAGCTCAAAAAGTAGAAGCCTAAACCACCGTTTTTATGAAAGTAAGTTCTTTTCTTCCAGCCGCAACTCATATGATTTATGATTTAGGTTTAGATCAATATCTAGACGGTATCACTTTTGAGTGCCCTCCCAAAGCCTTAGAAGAGAAACAGGTTGTGGTACGTTGTGTGTTGGAAGGAAAGGAGTACTCCAGTGAAGAAATAGATCGAATTTTTTCAGCCAGTAAAGCTCAAGGTAAAAGCCTGTATTACGTAGAAGATGAAATTCTGCAGTCTATTCAGCCCGATATCATTTTTACTCAAGATGTATGTGAAGTATGCCAAATTGATACCGAGTGTACTGCAAGAGCGGTGGCTAAATTAGATAAAATGCCAGAGCTGATCCCATTAACTCCCCAATCATTACAAGATGTATTTGATTGCCTGATTACCATTGCGAAAGCGATGGGCTATGAAGAAAGGGCTTATACACTCATGGCTGATATAAATGAGCGTATGAATGGGATTACAGATCGATTGCGCAAACATAGAGCTCCGTTAAGAAGAGTTTCTTTGTTAGAGTGGTTTGATCCCATCTATAACTGTGGGCACTGGATTCCTCATCAAATTGGATATGCTGGGGGGATCGATATGCTTTCAAATCCATCGGGTGACAGTATTGTAATAGATTGGGATAAAATTGTACGATATGATCCTGAAGTTCTAATCGTAGCACCCTGCGGTTTTGACGTAAAGCGAACACTCGCTGAAATGCACTTGCTAACTCAACGAAAAGGCTGGGAGGAACTTACAGCTGTAAAGAATGGTGAAGTATATGTAGCTGATTTCGATTTATTTACCCAACCCTCGGCAGGTACTATCATTCAAGGAATCGAACTCATGGCCTGTTTAATTCACCCTGAAGTATTTGATTTGAGCCATGCTCTTTCTGCTAAATGTGTTCGACTGATGGACTTAGATAATGCCAAAATTCATGCCTAAACCAAGTTTCTTTAATTGGAGTGGTGGAAAGGATAGTGTCATGGCATTGCATAAGATGCTTCAAGATCCTCATTTCAAAATTGAAGTCTTGTTAACTAATGTGAATAGCGACACCGATCGAATTTCAATGCATGGTGTGCGACGTTCATTGTTGCAAAAGCAAGTGGAGTCCATTCATATTCCCTTGCATACCATCGAACTAAATTCATCTCCAAGTCTCAAAGAATATGAAGCGGTGGTAGATGAAAAACTTCTAGAGCTAAAAAAAGAGGGGCTCGATACAGCTGTTTTCGGAGATATCTTTTTAGAAGATTTAAGAAGCTATCGAGAAAATCATTTTTCGAAGTCTGGTATCGAAACGATATTCCCGTTGTGGGGACATAACACCACAGAGCTAATGAGAGCTTTTATTGAGGAAGGATTTAAAGCCGTTGTTGTATGTGTGAAATCGGAATTACTAGATGAATCATTTGTTGGGCGAGAATTGGATGATGATTTCATAGAAAGCTTACCTGATAATGTAGACCCATGTGGCGAAAATGGAGAGTTTCACACTTTTGTATATGATGGGCCTATCTTCACAAAAGCGATTCCGTTCGAAAAAGGAGAAGTCGTATTTAAGTCGTATAAAGCACCTCAGCAGCAAGATGATGAGTGCAAGCTATCGAACGAAACCGATGAGCAGAAAATGGGCTTTTGGTTTTTAGACCTTTTAGATGCCTCTTAATCTTTTGTTCTAGGTATTTCCTTAACCGTTGAATGGAGATGTTTGATTTTCCAACCATCGGTAGTTTTTATCCAAACTTTTGTAACTGTTTCCTCTACTTTGGTTCGATCATCCTTATAATAATCCATCGTTCTTAAGGTATAGCCCGATTCATTGGTAAGTGGAATAATTTCCATGTGATCATTATTAAGAGTACCGAAAGGACGGGGTACTTTCTCACAAAACATACCAATCATTTTTTTAGACGGCGCCTTTCTACCGTTAGCATAGAACCCGATATCATCCGTCATAAGATCTAATACCGTTTCGCAATCACCTTCAATGAATGCTTTTTGCTCTTTGTCTGTGTGAGCTTGAATAGCTTTTTTAACGTTCTCGAAATCTTGAGCGTGAAGCTGGTTTTGAAATGAAAGTAGGCCTATTAGAAATAGCAGAAGGGTAGAGGTAAATCTAAGATTTTTCATAAAGGTAGGGTTTGTGATGACTTTAATTTGTTTAAAAATGAATCGAAAACAAAAGCACCAATCAAAATCTTCATTTTGCTTTAAACTGAGGTTCAACGATATTCACAAAAATTAAACACTCTCAAGGGACTTGAATGACCAAACCAACTACGGCCAAATCTAAAGGACTATTTTCGTGGGCGTTATATGATTGGGCGAATAGCTCATATTTCGTAATCATTCAGACTTTTATCTTTGCAGCTTATTTTACCAAAGCAATTGCAGAATCAGTTGAGGTAGGTACTTCCCAATGGGGCTACATGATTGGTACTGCCGGCATTGTTATCGCTATTGGGGCACCCATTTTAGGGGCCATTGCTGATCAAGCGGGTAGGCGTAAACCTTGGATTGCGGCATTTACCATTCTCTGTGTGATAGCATGTTTTATGCTATGGTTTGCGGAACCTGGAACCGATTCACTTTGGATGGCTCTTATAATGGTGTTTCTGGCTACTGTGGGTGCTGAGTTTGCTTTTATATTCTATAGCGCAATGCTTCCTGATTTAGTACCCGCAGATAAGATAGGTCGTTGGAGCGGATGGGGTTGGGGACTCGGTTATGCAGGTGGACTAGCGTGTTTGTTAGTGGCTCTTTTTGCATTCATCCAAACCGATGGTTTATGGTTGGGCTTAGATGCTTCAACGGCTGAACCAGTTCGAGCTACTTTTATACTCACAGCAATTTGGTATGCACTGTTTAGCTTACCCTTATTCTTCAATACAGAAGATACTCCTTCAACCAATAAACCTATTGAAAAGGCAGTGAAGGATGGCTTTGCTCAAATACGGGCTTCACTACGAGAGGCTAAAAAGCTAAAAAATATCGTTCGGTTTTTAGTAGCTCGTTTATTCTATAACGATGCTATTGTGACCATTTTTGCCTTAGGCGGTGTGTACGCTGCGGGTACTTTTGATATGGATGAAGAACAAATTTTGATGTTTGGACTAGGATTAAATGTAACGGCCGGGCTAGGAGCTTTTGGTTTCGCCTGGCTAGATGATAAATCAGGTAGTAAATTCACCATTATCGTATCTATTTTGGGTCTTATTATCCCATTAATAGCATTGATTGTGGTTCAATCTGTAATGTGGTTTATAATTTGGGGACTACTTTTAGGTATATTTGTTGGGCCTATACAATCGGCAAGCCGTTCCTTTATGGGGCGACTATCACCTCCTGGGTTGGAAAATCAGATGTTTGGTTTGCTAGCACTTTCTGGGAAAGTGACCTCTTTTGTAGGGCCAATGTTAGTAGGATTTTTAACCCTTCAATTTGGAAGCCAGCGATTAGGAATGACATCAATACTAATCTTGCTACTTATTGGGTTAGTCCTCATGTTTAGTGTAAATGAAGAAGAGGCACCGACATTAGAAACCGTGCCCGTTAAAGAATAGCTTATGAATGATACTCCAGAGACAAGAATTGATCGAAATGCCATTAAAGCATGGCGCTTAAGTGGACTGATTTATGGACTATTCTTCTTCACCCCTGCAATTGGATATGGTGGAATCTCATGGTGGGCAAATGATTTAAACTATATAATTCTTGGCACGCTTAGCCTCGCAGCAATTGTCTTGTACTTATTGGTATCCTTCTTTATTCCCTCCCTTCGTTGGAAACGTTGGCGATATGATGTGGGCGAGCAAGAGATAGATTTACTTCGTGGCTTAGTGGTTAAAAAGAGAACGCTCGTTCCAATTAACCGCGTGCAACATGTGGATACAAATCAAGGGCCCATATTTCGAAAGTTTGGGTTATCGTCGGTTAAAATATCAACGGCGGCTACCACCCATGAAATCCCAGCGCTCAATGATGAGATCGCGAAGGAGGTTCGTAATAAAATTTCGTATTTGGTAAGGCAGGTAAAAGAGGATGTCTGAATATAGACGGCAACATTGGGCGGCAGCTGTTGATAAGCTGTTCAATTTAGTACGAAAGAATTTATTCACCTTTCTAGTGCTATTCTTTGTGGGTACCCGCCAATCAGACGGGATGATATTTTGGTATGTATTTGCTGGAACACTAGTGCTAGCCTTTGTTACTGGTGTGCTAGATTGGGTACGTTTTGAATACCGTGTAAAGGATGGTGAACTTCAGATTAAAAAGGGGATTTTAGTTCGAAATAACCTTTTCATGGATCGTGAGCGCATTCAAACCATTGATGTAACGGAAGGGATTATTCAACGGTTATTTGGCTTGGTGAAAGTTGAAATAAAGTCAGCTGGAAGTGGAAATGGTAATGCAACACTAGCGGCTATATCAGCAGGTGAAGCGAAAGAGTTGCAGGATGCCTTAAAGCGGAATAGGAGTGCAGAGTCTGTTGAATTAGCAACCGATGAATTCTTGGAAGATCAAGTAATTGAAGAGCTAGATGATGATTTGATCGAAGACCAATGGAAGATTTCGAAGCGAGAATTATTGATGGCAGCATTAACATCGGGCAATTTTGGTATCATAGCATCGATATTAGGCGCCATATCCGGGCAAATGGACCAATTCATCAACCAAGAAAACCTTCAGTATTTATTAGATCGGTTACCAGGTTTTAATAATGTAACACTCATCATTGGGCTTGTAATCGTAATCTTTATTCTCTCTTGGGGCTTGTCATTTCTTGGGGTGATTTTGACCCACGCTGATTTCACCATCAAAAAGTACAAAAAGGAACTTGTTATCAGCTCTGGGCTACTTGAACGCAAACAGATAACGATTCCTTTTGATCGAGTACAAGCAGTTCGATTCACAGAAGGAGTACTGCGGCAACCATTTGGATTCGGGATGCTATTTGTTGAAAGTGCAGGCTTTCAACAACAGGAAAAGCAACGATCGATAGTGTTAGCACCTTATATCTCGAAAGCCAGTTTAGGTAGTTTCTTTGAGCGGTTTATGCCTGATTTTACTCCCGAAAAACTAGATGTCAGACCTCCTGAACGAGCATTCTTTAAGTATATTCGCAAACCCAATTACTTATTACTAGTGGCATTACCATTTGCTTCTTTCTACTGGACCTATGGTTGGATGCTTAGCTTATTAGTAGTTCCATTTTCGATATTAGGATGGCTTCGTTTCCGTGATGCGGGACTCACATTTAATCAACATCAATTGGTTATTCGATCGCGGGATTTGGTTCGAAAAACGGCTTTTATCAGACGAAATCGAATTCAAGTAGTGGATGAGTCCGCACATCCGTTTCAAGAGTATAAAAACTTGTCGACCGTCTCGGTTACAACAGCTTCAGGTGCCAAGGGCATGACTTTCGGAATTAATGATATGGACCATTCTATTGCAATTAAACTCAGAAGTTGGCTCATTGATGGAAAAGGAAGGTCTTCAATATCAGACGAAGAGCATGAATAGTTATTCTCTTCCATATGATCAGATTCAAGCGCTTCTAAAGCAAGCTTCGTTACCATATCAGGATATTAAACAAGATCATATTCACTTTGTTACCAAAATTGAAGAAAATACGCTGATTGGTTGTGCTGCCATTGAGATTCAGGAAGAGTATGGCTTACTTCGTTCAGTAGTAGTTCATCCTGATTATAGAACTAAAGGGGTGGCCCAAGAGCTGATAACGAAATTATTGAATTACGCCAGAAACCAAAAACTGCATAGTTTATATCTACTTACAGAAACGGCTAGCGATTATTTCAAAAAGGTTGGCTTTCAGCAAATAGATCGATCGAAAGCGCCTAAGCCTATGCAGAAAACTTCAGAGTTTGCAGAATTGTGCCCTACAAGCGCTACCTGTATGTTCTTAGTTCTTTGAGTAGCTTTGGAGTTGCGGAACGGGAATCAGTCCTAGAGCTTTAGCAAATTCAATGTTCACATCTTCAACACTGAATGGTTTTGAAAGTACATGTTCTTCACGCTCTAAATGGAGCTGAATATATTCAGAAAATTTACCACCAGTTATAAAGATGATAGTGGGTTCGTATTCTTTACGAATTTTCTTTGCGGCTTCAATTCCATTTCCATCAGCTAAAAGAATGTCCATAATGATGAAATCGGGGCGATGTGTAAGCGCTTCATTTACAACGTGTTCTTCTGTTATACACACACCAATAGTTTCTATACCCGTCTGTGCAACAAGTCTTTCAAGTATAATAGAGAAGACCATATTGTCTTCTGCAATAAGTAGGGTTTTGTTATCAAGTGAAAGCATGGGTAGTCTCCGTTTTATAGAAACTACGCATGCTTATTAAATTCGGATGGGATGGGTAGTAATTTATCCTAAAGACACATCCAGGACCATCATCACACAAAAACCAACCATTGTTCCTAAAGTGGCTATATCGGTGTTTCCATGATGCTGACTCTCGGGTATTAATTCTTCCACAACTACATAAATCATGGCACCAGCTGCGAAGGCTAATGCATATGGTAACATTGGTTGAACAAATATTACTGCGGCAGCACCAATAACGGCTGAAATAGGCTCAACAACCCCAGATACTTGGCCATACCAAAAACTCTTTTTCACAGATAAACCATCACGGCGTAATGGCATAGAAACAGCCATCCCTTCTGGGAAATTTTGAATACCTATACCCAGTGCAAGTGCTATAGCTGCAGCTACGGTTGCAGTACCAGTAGGGTCAACGCCTGTTGCAGCGGCACCAAAAAGAACACCAACAGCAAGTCCTTCGGGGATGTTGTGCAGAGTGATTGCAAGCACCAAAAGCGTAGAGCGGCGCCATTTAGTTGGTATCCCTTCCGCTTGTGATTTGTCTAACCCAAGATGCAAATGTGGTAAATATTGATCGCAGATTCTTAAAAACACTCCACCGCCAAGAAAACCGATAACGGCTGGCAACCAAGGGATAGAGCCTTGTGCTTCAGCCATATCAATAGATGGAATGATTAACGACCATACACTTGCCGCTATCATAACCCCCGCAGCAAAGCCCATCATGCTGTCTAATAAAGGGTAATTTATCTTTTTAGTGAAGAATACGAGGGAGGCTCCCAATGCTGTAACAGCCCAAGTAAAGAGTCCACCAATTAAAGCTTGTGTAATAGGATTTAATTCGTAAAATAGATCTGGTATCATGATAAATAGAATTTTTATCGAACTTAATAAATTTTTAGCTAACACTAAATATTATAATCCTCTAAAATAGGTTTTTAAATATCCACCTGTTTAATTAAAAGATTATGTTTGATGCGGTAAAATGAGGGCTTTAATTAGGTAAAGAAATGAGCGAACATAGTGCATATGGACTTCCAATAGAGGAAGGGTTTGTTAGAATCAAAATTAATATAGATGACATGGTTGTTCGTGTGAATAACTATGCACCTGATTTTGTAAACCCTACTTCGGATAGACCAGCTATTAAATTCGGGATTGAGGGTTCTAAAATCTCCAGTCTGAATGACAAAGGATATCTACTTACGGTAGACTCATCGAAAGGAATTGACAACACTACTTTTTCCCTTCAAAAAGATACTATTTGGTTCGACGTTGAAATTGAAGAAGTAGGAAAGGTGCTTAATAACCCTATCTATTTTGCGATCTCAGGGATAAATCCAAGCTACATAAATTACTTTATTGAACTACTTCATTATCGTATCGAGTGGTTACAGTTTGACAAAGCTTCATCAAAGATTTTAACGGTAAGTGAAACTACCCGCGAGTTTACACAGCCCCGTCCACAGCTTGAGCAGAAATTCATGATAAATGATATTTCGAAATGTTCGAATATGTTGGGAAGGGCAATAAAGAAAATTGATCTACGCACGCGATCAGCTTATGTGCGTTTTAATACAGAAGATGGGAAGCTTGATCCTGTATTATCAGTGATAGCCGAAGAACTTGGCTATCATCTCGACATCTTAGATGAAGAAACGGTAGCCAAGTTGGCTAATAAAGGGATGAAAGCGAGCCATGTGATCTCGCTTAAAATGAATTACTAGATAGAAAGTAGTTTATCCTTCCTGTTTCCAGAAAATAATACCACCTGCTTGTTTTCCAGTTTCAACAACAGCAATACGCTTGTTGGTTTCGAGGTTGATAATGTCCACAGATCCGGGCTCGCCACCAATTCCTTCAACCGATAGAAATGCGTACTTGTTGTCGGCTGAGATAGCAACACCATGAGTTACTTTTCGACTATTTGGCACTTTAGCAATCTCTTTACCTGATTTAAGATCGAAGATGCCCGTTGCAGCTTCACCCTTATAGCTTGCTACAAGTAGTTTGCCATCGTGTGTTACTTCAAGGTTGTAAGGTGCTTTACCTGACTTTAGTCGACGTGTGATTTCCCACTTTTCAGTATCAATTTCAATGATTTCATCCGAACCGTTACCTGCTACATAAACAAGAGGCTTATTTGGATGCGGGTCGGCCCAAGTGGGTTTAACTTCAGGCTTGTGCATTTTCATATCCATGCCTTTCATTCCATTTGCTTGGTGCTGGGAGTGATCCATTTTACTATGGTCCATCTCTTTCATCTTTTTAGCACCTTTGCGCAGGTTCAGTTTTCTAGATACTTGAAGCGCACCTGTATTAATTTCATACAGTTCATCTGTCATCATAGATACATGGTAATGCTTAGTACCATCATCTGATATTCTTGAACCGTGAGGCATGATTCCAGTTTCAATATCGGTTACCACTTCCATGAATTCTGGATCTACCACAGAAACGGTACTTGGTACCATATCGCCATGAAGGTTGAAGTTTACTACATATAGTAAGCCAGTAGCTTTAGATATTTCCATACTCGCTGGAAACATTCCTAAATCTGTAGTGGCTACAAGTTCGTCGGTTCCAGTTTTGTATTTAGCAAGGTATCCATATGGATTTCCATGGGCAATGGATAAGAACCAATATTCGCCATCTGGGGAAATGTTAATTCCATGTGGGCCATCAGTTTCAGTAGGATAACGACCAACGGTAATAGTTTTAGCTATTTCAGCTTTTTCGGTCTCTCCATCTAATTTGATCAGGTGAACCTCATCTTCCGATTCAGCGGCTACATATACATAGTAATCTTGAGCCGATACCGAGAAGGCAGATAAACTGAATCCAATTAGAAATAAAAATGTAATTGCTAAGATTCGTCTCTTTGGGTGATGATTCATATCACGCATATTAAATAGTGTTTCAGCTTAAAAGTAAAGGGGGCATAAAGCCCCCAATGTATTTAACCTAAGTTTGAGTTAGTTAGTGCCTTGAGCTGTGCTTTCGCCCAATTTAACTGCCCAAATTCCTGAGTTCCAATCAGATAGGAAGATGTATCCTTTATATGGCTGTGGGCCCCAAACGAAAGTAGCATTAGGGATGAATGCTTCGCTATCATAGGGTCTGAAAGAAGCAATCTCTCTGCCTTGCTCGTAAAGGTCACCCATAAGCTCACCTGAGATATCAATAACACGTAAGCCACCATTATAGAATGATGCATACATGATATCGCCTTCAACCCAGTAGTTGTGGGTACCAGCTTCAGGAACTTGGTAACGTGCAACTTCTTCCGGAGAATCCCAGTCATCAAATTTCACAAAGTGTAACCAACCCGCAGCACGGTTTGGGCCTTCAGTATCTAAACCATATGGGAAAGATTCGTCACCAGCTACAACGTAGAAATCACCTGTACTTTGGCTCTTGAATGGGAATGCAGCATGGTTCCAGCCACTTGGGTATGTATAGCTACCTAACTGTACTGGGTTTTCTGGTGAACCACCCGCACCTGGAAGGTCAGAGCTTGCATTGCTTCCAATATCAACAGCTACAATACCATCGCTCCAGTTTGAAGAGTATGCGATACCATCTTGAATCCATACATCATGAATAGAATGTCCAGGAGTATCTAATTCAAATACACCTACTGTTTTAGGGTTTCTTGGGTCTTCAATATTGATGATGTCGTACTTACGACCGTTGTTTACAGCGTATACATGGTCTTCATAAATAAAGGTGTTATGCACACCGCCAGTCATACCTTCTGTGTACTCAGAAAGTAATTTAACATCTCTTGGGTTGGTTACATCAAGGATGATGATACCATTTTTACGGTCTGAAGCTCCTTCACGAGTAATAACAGCTACGCGGCCATCTTCAGATACTTTCACATCATTTACTGTACGTGCATCTACAACAACAGTATCAATTGGGATGATATTTTCAGGATCGGTTACATCCCAAAATAGTGCTTCACCGTTGCCACCCCAGGTACCGGTAACAGCATAATCTCTACCGTCAACGCCTTCCCAAACCCATAAGTCAGAAGTTCTGGTGTGATTTACAATTCCTTTTCCAACTACTGTGATTGGACGCTGAACATTTCTTGGTACGGCTTTGATGGTGCTACGTGCAACAGTATTACCTGTTTGTGCCATGATAGTGTACTTGCCAGTTTTATTAGCTACAAAACGTCCGTCTTGAGCAACTTGACCTGCTGCACCCTGACCTAATTGATCATCTGGTTCAGCAATAAAAGAATATAAAAGAGGAGCTTCGCTTACTTCATTTCCACGAGCATCAACTGCTTTGGCTGTAAAGCGAATTACATCACCCGTACGAATTTCCTTTCCTTCGTAGTTGTGCGTTAGTACAATACGGTCGATTGGGTTCTTAACTACTTTCGACTTCCAAGTAGCTGTTTTGTTTTCAGCTTTGGCTGTAATAGTGAAGTTACCTGTTTTATGTGCTGTTACATTGTTGTACTCATCAACAGTTGCTACATCTGGGTTTGAACTGCTCAGTGTAACTTCAACATTGTCGCGTAATACATTAGCCTCATCCATTACCTGAATATCTAACTCAACCGTAGTGGTGTTGTAGAAATTATTAGGAGTGTTCGCAAATGTAATTGATTTTACAGGAGGGTAAGCTACGTTTACTGGAAGTGTTGCAGTGATACGATCGTTACGATCAGCAGTAATAGTTCGAGCAATTACTGTAAAATTACCAGAAGCAATTGCTTTGATATCGCCTTTTGGTGTTACAATGATAGAACGACGATTTCTTGTAAAGAAGATTAAAGAATCGGCAGTTGTATTGCCTTGAGCGTCTACTACTTTCGCTTCAATTTTTGACTCTTCATTGAGTTTTAGGTTGATCTGCTTTTGAGAAAAAACAATTTTTTTCTCTTGAGCGATGGCCGTACCCGATGCGAAAACAAGGGCTACCACCAATAAGGTCAAGCGTGTGAATAATTTTGTCATGTTGTTGATTAGTTATGGTTATAGATAAATTAGTTACTTGCTGTATTCTGAATAGGTTTGAGTTTTAAAGCCCAAAGGCCAGAACTCATATCAGAAACAAAAATCATGTCTTTGTAAGGCTGTGGACCCCAGGCCATCGGTGTATTTGGAGCATTACCTTCACTAGTTTTTGGTAAGAAGCGTGCGATTTCACGGCCTTGGTCGTATAGGTTTCCCATGAGCTCACCCGATACATCCACAATACGCAAACCACCTTGGTAATAAGCTACATACATAATGTCGTCTTTTACCCAAAGGTTGTGCGTACCTGCTTCAGGTACTTCATAGCGGGCTACTTCTTCGGCTTCTTCCCAATTGTTTAGTTTGAAGAAGTGAATCCAACCAGCTGGATCTCCATTCGGGAATGCTTCATCGCCAGCGGCAATGTAAAAGTTGTCGGATGACTGGCTCTTAAATGGATAAGCAGCATGGTTCCATCCGCTTGGGTAAGTGTAGCTTCCAAGCATCTTTGGGTTTTCAGGCGAACCACCTACACTTTGCATGTCGCCATCAAGCTTACTGCCAATGTCTACTGCTACAACACCATCACTCCAGTTCGAGGAATATGCAATACCATCTTCAATCCACACATCATGCACAGCATGGCCAGGGGTATCAAGCTCAAATTGGCTAACACGGTAAGGGTTGGCTGGGTCTTCGATATTGATGATATCATAACGGCGACCATTGTTAATAGCATAAATATGATCTTCGTAAATGAACACATTGTGAACACCACCCGTTAAGCCGTCATCAAAACGAGAGATAATTTTAACATCACGTGGATTGGTTACATCAAGTATTACTAATCCATTTTTACGGTTGGAAGCACCTTCACGAGATATCACCGCAATGCGACCATCTTCAGAAACTTTTACATCGTTAACTACTCGTGCATCAACAGTGATGGTATCAATTGCCACTATATTTGTTGGGTCGGTAACATCCCAGAAAAAAGCTTCACCTCGGCCAACATGTGTACCCGTTGCGGCATAATCACGGCCATCTACGCCTTCCCAAACCCAAAGGTCGGAGGTAGGAACATCGGTTACAGCACCATGCCCAAGTACTTCAATTTCACGTTGAACATTTCTAGGGTTAATCTTTACTGTAGCTTCAGTGATAGTTCCAGCATTGCGTGCTGTGATAGTATATAAACCTGATTTGTTTGCCACAAACTTACCACGTTGATCAATTTGAGCGGGAGCAGCTTCCCCACGATCGTCATCTGGCATAGCTGTAAAAGCATACACAAAAGGCGCATCTTCTACTACACGACCTCTATTGTCTTTTGCTACGGCATTTAAAGTGAGTACATCGCCAGTGCGTGCAATGTCTTTATCTACTTCAAGTTCAACACTAACTACAGGGTTAGCAATTACTTTACCCTTCCAAGTTTCAGTAACACCTTCTACTTTGGCTGTAATGGTATATGAACCTGGCGATTTAGCTTGTAGTCGGCCAAACTTATTAATAGTGGCTACTTTTTCATTAGATGAAGTGTAGTCGCTAACGGTAATATCTTCTCTTTTGAAACCCGTTTCGTCGAATACACGAGTTTCTACTTGAAAAGAAGTGCCTTCGTACATATTAGTTGGAATGTCGTTAAAGGCAATGCGTTCGAGCGCTGGATAATTAACGGTAACTGTCACATTCATACGCATAACAGGATTTGAACCCTGAGCTGTTTTGTACACTACTAATTGGTGTGAACCTGGCTCTACAGCTTTTATTAAACCATCTCTACTAACCAGCAAAGCCTTGCGTGCTCTTGAGAAGAAGATCATGCTATCTGGTTGTGCATTACCGTTCGCATCAACCAAAGTTGCTTTAAGTTGCAGTTCTTCACCAACATTCAGTTCGATCGTAGCTGGTTCCAGAACAATTTTCATATCTCCAGCATCCTCTTGAGCATGTGCTGGAAAGGACAAAAACCCGATTATAAATAGCGCTAATAGGCTAAAACTCCATCTTTTTTCCATTATATAAATCCTTTTTTCTTTTTTAATGAGATAAGACTCTTAATAAATCAAAAAAAAAGGAGAAATAGTATTATTACTGAAGGTTTTTACGCCAATTTAAATACTATTTTTTGTAGTTTTGGGAGCCTTCTTCTAAAGAAAGATGTTAAGCTATCTCTATAGCCTTTAGCAGGTATAAAAATACTCTCTTAATTTAAACAAAGGATGTACTTTCGATGAACATCAACTTCAACAAAGAAATTTTTGCCCATCGCCATAATGGTAATGATGTTGAGGCCACCAAAGAAATGCTAAAAACCATCGGAGCTGAAAGTATTGAGCAGCTTATCGATGAAACCATTCCAGATAATATTCGCTCTGAAAAAAGACTGAATTTACCGGAAGCACTTAGTGAAGTTGATTTCCTTACTGAGTTCAAAGAACTAGCATCCCAAAACAAGATTTTTAAAAGTTTTATCGGCATGGGCTACTACGATACCCATGTACCGAATGTAATTAAGAGAAATATCTTAGAGAACCCATCGTGGTATACAGCTTACACTCCTTACCAAGCTGAGATTGCGCAAGGTAGGCTTGAAGCTCTTATCAATTTCCAAACCCTAGTAAGTGACTTGACGGGGATGGAACTCGCCAATGCTTCACTATTAGATGAAGGTACTGCAGCTGCCGAAGCAATGAGTATGCTTTTAGGTCAACGCAAAGGCAAAAAGAAGAAAGAAGCCCTAAAGTTTTTCGTGAGTGAATTATGTCACCCACAAACAATAGATGTGATTTTAACACGTGCTGAGCCGATTGGAGTGGAGGTAATTGTTGGAGACCACAAGAAAGTAGATGTAACTGATCCTGAGCTTTTTGCAATTTTACTCCAATATCCGGCAACAGATGGATCTGTTGAAGATTACACCGACTTAATGGCTGCTGCTCAAGAAAATAGTGTGTACTCAGTAGTGGCTGCAGATTTATTGAGTCTTACGCTATTAACACCTCCTGGCGAAATGGGTGCAGATGTGGTTGTGGGTACTACTCAGCGATTTGGTGTGCCGATGGGATATGGCGGGCCACATGCAGCATACTTTGCAGCAAAAGATAATTTTAAGCGTCAGATACCGGGCCGTATCATTGGGGTAACTCAAGATGCTGAAGGAAAGCCAGCTTATCGAATGGCTCTTCAAACACGCGAGCAGCACATCCGTCGTGAAAAGGCTACTTCAAATATTTGTACAGCTCAAGTGCTACTTGCTGTAATGGCTGGAATGTATGGTGTGTATCATGGTCCTAAAGGCTTGAAGAAAATTGCCGCTAAAATTCATGGACTTACCAAGCTCACAAAAGCTGGATTGGAAGCAATGGGAGTAGTGGTTGAAACTTCAAATTTCTTTGATACCATCACTGTTAAAGCCAATGAGGAACAAGTGCGCTCTGTTGCTGAAGCTAACGAACTGAACTTCAGATATTTCGGTGACGGTCGTATTGGTATCGCTTTCGATGAAGCAAAAGAGTTAGAAGATGTAGAAGCAGTGCTCGCAGTATTTGCTGAAGCCGAAGGTAGAAAGCAGAATTTTGATGTTCGTTCACACGCCGAAACTGTTGAAGTGAAATTACCGGAAGGCTTAACAAGAACGAGTTCATATTTAGAGCATCCAGTATTCAACTTGTACCACACCGAGCATGAGATGCTACGCTATATGAAGCGTTTAGAGAGCAAAGATTTATCATTGGTGCACTCTATGATTTCGCTAGGCTCTTGTACTATGAAGTTGAATGCAACAGCAGAAATGATACCGGTAACTTGGCCGGAGTTTGGACAAATGCATCCATTTGTTCCTGTTGAACAAGCAAAAGGGTATACAAAGCTATTTGAAGATTTAGATGCTTGGTTAAGTGAAATCACTGGATTTCATAAAGTATCACTTCAGCCAAATTCAGGTGCACAAGGTGAGTATGCTGGATTAATGGTAATTCGAGCATATCACAAAAGTAGGGGCGAAGATCACCGAAATGTGGCTTTAATTCCTTCTTCAGCACATGGAACAAATCCTGCAAGTGCGGTTATGGCGGGAATGGAAGTAGTGGTTACTCAATGTGATAAGCACGGAAACATTTCTGTAGACGATCTAAAAGAGAAGGCTGAGAAATACAGTGACCGACTTGCGGCGCTTATGGTTACATACCCTTCTACACATGGGGTATTTGAGCATCGCATCAAAGATATTTGTGATATCATACACGAACATGGTGGACAGGTATATATGGATGGTGCAAACATGAATGCTCAGGTGGGACTAACGAGCCCTGGAGAAATTGGTGCTGATGTATGTCACTTAAACCTTCATAAGACATTTTGTATTCCACATGGTGGCGGTGGCCCAGGAATGGGACCCATTGGTGTGGCAGAACACTTAGCACCGTTTCTATCAGGAAACCCTGTTGTAAAAACAGGTGGGGAGCAAGCCATTCCAGCAATTTCGGCAGCTCCTTGGGGTAGCGCTAGTATTCTAACCATTTCATATGCTTACATCCGAATGATGGGCACTGAAGGACTTGAAGATGCAACGAAGAACGCAATCTTAAATGCGAACTACATCAAAGATCGCTTAAAGGATCATTACCCAATTCTATACACGGGTAAAACAGGTAGAGCGGCTCATGAGTTTATCGCAGATTTACGTCCGTTTAAGCAAAGTGCAGGTATCGAAGCTGTGGATATTGCTAAGCGTTTAATGGATTACGGTTACCATGCCCCAACTATGAGTTTCCCTGTTGCAGGTACGCTTATGATTGAACCGACTGAAAGTGAGACTAAAGAAGAATTAGATCGCTTCTGCGAGGCTATGATTGGTATCCGTAATGAAATTCGTGAAATTGAAGAAGGCAAAGCTAACATCGAAAGCAACGTTCTAAAGCATGCTCCACATACGATGAGAGTAGTGATGGATTCAGATTGGAATAGAGACTACCCACGTGAAAAAGGTGCATTCCCTGTACAAAGGTTACGTGAAGATAAGTTTTGGCCAGCTGTATCTCGTGTAGACGATGCTTATGGCGACAGGAACTTAGTATGTTCTTGTATTCCAATAGATGCTTATGCTATTGAAGAAATCGCAGACTAAAAATATCCTATGAAGCTTTACACTAAACTACTTCTAGTATTTACTATTTGTGCCTTAAGTGGCGCGTCATTCGCACAAGTTGATCAGGTTGAAAGAAACTTGATCAATTATGTTGATGAGGAAAATGCAGAAGCACTTGCACTACTCAAAGACATCGTAAACATAAATAGTGGAACCATGAACTTCGAAGGAGTTCGTGAAGTAGGTGATGTGCTTCGTAGGGAATTTGATGCATTGGGCTTTGAAACTATTTGGGAAGATGGAGCTGCATTCAATCGAGCAGGTCACCTTGTTGCCCATTACCACAGCGGGAGCGATGCTCCTAAACTCCTTTTAATCGGCCATTTGGATACTGTATTTGAAAAGGATAGCCCATTTCAAGAATATGAGTTGGTTGATGACAATGTAGCTAAAGGCCCCGGAATCGCAGATATGAAGGGCGGTGATGTGATCATCATTTATGCCGTAAAAGCATTGAAGAAAGCAGGGAAGCTCAAGGATATGAACATCACCGTTGTAATGACGGGAGATGAGGAATACAGTGGTAAGCCTCTGGATTTATCAAAGAAAGCCTTGGTAGATGCGGCAAAGTGGGCTGATATCGCTATTGGATTTGAAAATGGAGATGGCAACCCTGCCACAGCAAATGTATCCCGCCGTGGTTCAATTGGCTGGGAGCTTCAAGTAAGCGGTAATGCAGCTCATTCCTCTCAGATATTCCGCGAAGATGTGGGGGCTGGCGCTATTTATGAAGCTTCACGTATTCTAAACGCCTTCTACGAAGAACTTAGGTCGGAAGAGTTTCTCACCTTTAATCCAGGTTTAATTCTTGGTGGAACTGAGCTTGATCATGATGCCGTAGCGAAATCAGGAACGGCTTTCGGGAAAGACAATGTAGTAGCTCAAAGTGTTGTGGTTACAGGAGACATCCGCGCGCTATCACCTGAACAGGTGGAAAGAGTACAGCGAAAAATGAAAGAGATTGTTGCCCAAAACAGACCGCAAACAAAGGCTACTATCACGTTCTTTGATGGATACCCACCATTAGCACCAACCGAAGGCAATCACAAGTTGTTGGAAATCTATACAAAAGTAAGTGAAGACCTAGGCTTTGGAAAAGTAGAGCCGGTAAATCCATTGAAGGCTGGAGCTGCGGATGTTTCGTTTACTGCGGGTTATGTGGATATGGCCATAGATGCCTTAGGCATGGGTGGCGCAGATGACCATACCGTAAATGAAGTAGGGCATTTACATACGCTACCCTTACAAACTAAGCGCGCTGCAGTGCTATTATATCGTTTGTCTAAAAATTAAGAATCATCTATTAAGATCCTTTTAAAGCCGGTTTATCCGGCTTTTTTTGTTTTTTTACTTCTGCTTGTTTGTTAGTTGTGTAACATAGAGATTATTTAATCTCACAAAACACTAACTATATACTAAGCTTATGAAAACCAAAGGACTGGCATTGTTGATCTTTGCACTCGTTCTAGGCACTGTTTCAATACAGGCACAATATGGGTACCAAGAGCCGTCGCAACCAATGATTGATTTGGTGGATGGAGCTTCAACCCCTTCCGTTTCGATCTCACCCGACGGAACAACCATGTTGTTACTAAGTAGACCTGGTCGTCCATCTATTGAAGATGTTTCGCAACCCGAATTAAGATTGGCTGGTGTTCGTATAAACCCAAGAACAAATGGACCTTCGCGTTCACGTTCAATGAATAATGGGATTACTATTAGGGATATGAAGTCTGGGAAAGACATCGATTTAAAGGGCTTACCAGTTAATCCAAAAATTTCGGATGTTAGCTGGTCGCCAAAAGGTGATATGATTGCCTTTCTTATTACTACCGATTCCAACATTGAATTATGGAAAGCAGAAATTTCAACGGCCAATGCCTCTAGAATTGGAAATGTATCTGTGAATGATACCTATGGTTCTGCATTTTCATGGACCCGTGATGGTTCCAGCTTAATCGTTAAAATGGTTCCTGAAAATAGAGGAACTGCCCCAGTTCAAAAAACGGCGCCTTTGGGTCCCGTAATCCAAGAAAGTGTTGGAAAAGCAGCACCGGCTAGAACGTACCAAGATCTTCTTGCAAACAAGCATGATGAAGACCTTTTTGATTTCTACTTTACTTCGCAAATAGCTGAAGTTTCCTTAAATGGAACCGTAAAAAAACTGGGCAGCCCTGGAATTTATAGAGGTATGAGCTTAAGCCCGAACGGCGAATATATCTTAACCACAGAAATTCATAAGCCATACTCATACCGAGTTCCAGCTTACCGCTTTCCTAATAAAGTTGCTGTTTGGAACCGAGATGGGAAGCAAGTTCACTTAGTTGCGGACTTACCACTTGCGGATCAAATTCCAATTGGATTCTCATCAGTATCTGAAGGTCCTCGCTCAATTTCGTGGAGAGCAGACGAAGCAGCTACACTCACTTGGGTTGAAGCACTTGATGGCGGTGACCAATACCGTGAAGTAGAAAAAAGAGATCGCGTGTATATGCACAAGGCTCCGTTTAATGGCCAGCCTGAGGGAATCATTGATCTTGAATTCCGTTATGCAGGAATCTCATGGGCGGCAGAAGGTTTCGCACTTGTTAACGAATCATGGAGAAGCACTCGACGTGGAAAAACATGGTTAGTTGATCCAGCTAAAAACCGCAAGGAACTGATCTTCGATCGTAGTACAGAAGACCGTTACAGCGATCCAGGAAGTCCAGAATTTACACGCTCAAAGTATGGCACCTATGTACTTCATACGATAGATAAGGGTAGAAAAGTACTGATGACGGGCCAAGGGTATTCGCCAGAAGGTAATATGCCTTTCTTGCGTGAATTTGATCTTCAAAGTAAAAAAACGAAAGAGCTATGGAGAGCTAAAGCTCCTTACTATGAGTATGTAGTTTCTGTGCTAGATGATAAAGGTTCGCAAATCATAACTCGACGTGAGTCAGTAAATGAACAACCCAACTATTATCAAAGAAACTTAAAGAAAGGGGATGTAAAGCAACTTACGTTCTTCAAGCATCCAACTCCTGAATTGAAAGATGTAACCAAAGAGTTTATTACCTATAAGCGATCTGATGGTGTTAATCTTTCGGCTACAGTATACCTGCCACCAGGGTACGATAAAGAGCGTGATGGTAAATTGCCTACTCTAGTATGGGCATACCCTCGAGAGTTTAAAAGTGCTGCGGCTGCAAGTCAGGTTACAAGTTCTCCATATCGTTTCGCTAACATTAGCCATTGGGGACCTCACTTCATGTTACTTGAAGGCTACGCCGTTGTAGAAGGTGCTGCCATGCCTATTATTGGTGAAGGCGACCAACAGCCTAACGACACGTTTGTAGAGCAGTTAGTAGCGAATGGTCAAGCTATTGTTGATGAACTAGATCGAAGAGGAGTTTCAGATCCAGAACGTGTTGGAGTTGGAGGCCATAGTTACGGTGCCTTCATGACGGCTAACCTTTTAGCACACTCTGATATCTTTAGAGCGGGCATCGCGCGTAGTGGAGCATACAACCGTTCATTAACCCCATTCGGGTTCCAAGCTGAGCCTCGTACATTCTGGGAAGCTCCTGAAATTTATTTCACTATGTCTCCATTCATGAATGCAGATAAAGTGGATGAACCGATCCTGTTTATTCATGGTGAAGCTGATAACAACTCTGGTACCTTCCCTATGCAAAGTAAGAGAATGTACTCTGCTATTAGTGGTTTAGGCGGTATTGCAAAGCTTGTAATGCTTCCTAATGAAAGTCATGGTTACGTGGCTCGTGAATCACTTCTACATATGTTATACGAGCAGACTAACTGGCTTAATAAATATGTTAAGAATGCAGAAAGCAGGCCTATTCAAAGAGAAACTAAGCCTATAGACTAATGCTTAGTAAGCTTTTAATAATTATAAAAAAAGCCCCATTGATTACTCAGTGGGGCTTTTTTTGTGCTTTATAGTTTGGATCAAATAACTAATTCACCTTTACCTTCACGAAGTAAAACAGGTTCATCACCGGTAAGGTCAACAACCGTTGATGCTTCATTATCTCCGAACCCTCCATCTATTACGATATCTACAAGATGCTCCCATTTCTCAAATATTAGGGATGGGTCTGTAGTGTACTCGAGTACTTCATCTTCATCTCGAATTGAGGTGTTTACCAATGGGTTTCCTAAGGCTTTTGCAATGGCTAAAGTAATGGGGTTATCAGGAATGCGAATCCCAACCGTTTTCTTCTTTTTGAATACCGTTGGTAGTGAACTACTTCCGGGTAAAATAAATGTATAAGGACCCGGTAATGAACGCTTTAAGATTTTAAATGTCTGCGTTTCAATTTGGCTAACATATTCCGATAGGTCTTTCAGGTCTGGACAGATAAAGGAAAAATCAGCTTTCTTAAGTTTAACCCCTTTGATCTGGGCTAATTTCTCTAACGCCGATTTATTGTTGATATCGCATCCTAGGCCATAAACGGTGTCGGTAGGGTAAATTACAAGACCTCCGTTCTTAAGTACCTTCACAATTTGGGCTACTTTTTTTTCATCGATTGGATCTTCATAAAGCTTTATGAGCTCTGCCATAGGTTCTCTCCTCGTTAGTTGTTAATAGTAATTGTGTGTAGTAAATGTCCTGCTTTATAAAAGCCGAAATTTGACGGAAAAGCAATAGGTATTCTGCTTAAATAACACATGAATATGTAGTGTAAGTGAAAAGGAAGAGATTATGTTTCATAGCATGTAGAGTTGCTAAAACTCATGCTATATCAATTCAAAAAAATGAGGGTTAATATGAATGAAATATTAAGTAGTGTAGATAGTCTAACTGACATAATACTTGCTGCAGGTGGATTGGGTATTGCGGCTTTTGGAATAGTTGAAAGTTTGAAAGGCTGGTTCGTTGGAGCCTATGGATTTAATAAAATAAAGAATGGTCTCGGTACCCCGTTAATAAATTGTTTAGAAAAAGCATATGGTGAAAATGCTCTAAATTATTTGAGGTCTATATATTGTAAAAGGGATAATGAATTAGAATTATCAAAAATAATAAGGCAAGGGGTTAGGATTGGAATGACAACTGTTAACGACAGTAAAAAAGTAGCGGAATATGTGGGTATAGCTAATCCGGAGAGTATTGAAAATGTAATTACAAGTCTAAATAACGACCAGCAAGCATTAAGCGATCAAGATAGAAGGATTTTAGGTCGTTTTGAGTTGGCTTTAGATGCTAGACTAGATGCGCTTATGTCAGATGCTAATAGAGATTATATATGGAAAGTTAGGTTAACTGCTTCATTCTTTGCGTTAACTATATCTTTACTTGTCGCAAGTGTTAATTTCAATGAATACGCACTACAGTCTTTGTTATTAGGAGTATTAGCTATTCCGGTTGCCCCAATTACAAAAGATTTGGTTAAAGCTATTCAAAGTGTATCAAATGTAATCGGGAAATCATGAAATACATTCTAAATTTTAGAGACTCCAAGAATGCCGGAGCAGTAAATTCGGGTGTTTTTGAAACTGGTAATGGGTTAGGAACTGAAGATGATATCAATTTTGAAGAAGAATTGATTTTTCTAGTACATGGATTTAACATAAATGAAGATACTGGAAAGAGGTCTTTAGATGATATGATAAATTCACTGTCTATTTCTGGTAAAAAAGTCGGTTTTGTATCCATATTATGGCCAGGGGATCATTGGGCGAAACCGGTTAATTATATTTTTGAAAACCGAGATGCAGATGATACAGCATTAAATCTGTCAAGAAAAATAGCTGAAATCCTAAAGAAGGATATTGAGATTTCATTCATCGCACATAGTTTAGGTAGTAGAGTTGTGATGCAGACAATCAAATACCTAGAAGCCAGAGATATATTCATAAAGAAAATTTTCCTACTTGCAGCAGCAATTGATGATTTTAGTTTGTCAGCAATTAAATTCTATAATTCGGCTGCTAAACAGGCCGAAAAAGTACATGTTGTTTGGTCCCGAAAGGATAAAGTATTGAGGTGGGCATATCCAGCCGCTGATTTTTTACAATCATTCTTATTTATGGATGATGATATAGGGCTAGCATTAGGTTCACGAGGTCCAAAAGCGAGAAAAAGAAAGAGAGAGAATATTCCTAAAAACGTAACAACCTATAAGTGTTCAAATAAACATTCAGAATACTTGCCAAAAGTAAATGTAAATCCGAAACAGGTTCAAATCTCTAATTATATAAATGAACATTTTATATAAAAACATTTACTATACACGAATTCAAATAACACATTGAACTCAAGCGTGATTTAATTATTATCACTCTAATCGCTTTACTGTTTATTTATTAATTAATAGAACAAAGAGTTCTTTAATAAACCAGTCTAGCTTCAATTATTATCAGAAGGAATACCTTACGTGAACTATACGTTTGAAACCGTAAATTGTAATCTATGTAACTCAAACGAGTATGAAGAGATCTCGAATAAAGGAAAGTTTGGCCTTCCCATACATGTTGTATTATGTAAGAATTGTGGACTTGGTTATCTAAATCCGCGATGGGATAGAGGTTCGTATCTTCATTTTTATCAGCACGAGTACGATAAATACTACCGGCCCAAAGGTTCAACAAATGCCAATATTGCAATTAATGAATTGAACCTGATAGCAGAACGACTTTCACGACTGAACCTTTTGCCAACTGAAGCTGAAAAAATCTTAGATATAGGCAGTGGAGAAGGAGAGAACCTCATGCATTTCGATACTCTATTTCCTAATAGTAACCTATATGCAATTGAGCCATCGATAGAATCAAAAAAAAGCCTAGAAGCTTATGGGGTTACCGTAATTGGTGATGATGTGGATACAGATTGGCATCTTGGTTATGAAAGTGCTTTTGATTTTATAATACTACGGCATGTGTTAGAACATTTCTTAGATCCACTTGAAGTGCTTAAAAAAGTGAGATCAGTGTTAAGAGATTCGGGTATAATATATCTAGCCGTACCCAATAATTTGAAACCAACCCAAAACTTGGAAAAGTCTTGGTTTCGAAATGTTCATACCTATTACTTCAACAAATTTACACTGACAAAATTATTTGAAAAAGCAGGCTTCAAAATTCTTGGGTTAGTAGATGAAGATGATCTATGCAAAGGTGAAATGTTTGTCATCGCTCAAAGAGGGGAATTAAAAATGCCAACTTTTAAAAATGAACATTTTGAGTTACAAAAGGATGTTTTTAAATCGAAATTAAGCAAAGAGAAAACAATGGGCTATAAGCTTAATGCTGTCCAACGAAAGATTAAGCGCTTTTTGTCGAAGATATAACTGGTTGCCGGTATAAGCGGATGTTAAAGATTATAAGAATGATGAATAATCGATTTTATAATTTGAGGAAGGCTTCTCTTATTGCTTAATTAAGAGAGGTTTTAACTAATAATCTATGACCATGAGTACTACGCCTGAACATGATGCAAGAGTGGCCAAATTGACATTTGCTTCAGTATATCCACACTATGTTACCAAAGTAGAAAGGAAAGGGCGAACAGAGCAGGAACTGTTAACTGTTATTGAGTGGCTAACTGGTTTCGATGAAGCAAAAGTACAGGAGCTAATCGAAAAAAATGTAACATTTGAGACCTTTTTTGAAAGAGCTACTTTAAATGAACATGCACCCTTAATTAAAGGGGTAATTTGTGGGTATAGGATAGAAGAAATTGATACTCCTCTAACTCGACAAGCTCGGTATCTAGATAAATTAGTAGACGAGTTGGCACGCGGGAAAAAAATGGAGAAAATTCTTAGAAAACCTGCATAGCATACATAAAGTCACAATAATTGGGATTGATTAGGGATGAACACAAATGTTGATGATTACTTCGTAGTTGGTTGTGGTCGTTGCTCTCTAGGAGGCACACCTGAATGTAAAGTTCATACCTGGGTGAATGAACTTAGCCTGCTACGAAAATGGATTTTAGAATGTGGGTTAACCGAAACGTGCAAATGGGGAGTGCCCTGTTACACCCATAACGGCAAAAATGTTATGATGATCAGTGCCTTTAAAGAATATTGCACACTCAGCTTTTTCAAAGGTGCCCTCATCCCAAACCCAAATGGCTTACTTACTAAACCGGGGGAAAGAACTCAGGCTGGACGAATACTGAAAATCACTGATATTGAATTTCTAAAGATTCTGGAATCTGAAGTAAAGGCATTCATTCAGTCCGCTATTCAAATCGAGGAAGAGGGTAGAGAAGTTCCGAAAACAAAAGAACCTGAACCATATCCTGAAGAGCTTTTAGAGCGGATGAATGACGACCCAAATTTTAAAAATGCATTTGAATCGCTTACTCCAGGTCGCCAAAGAGGATATCTGATTTATTTCACACAAGCTAAACAAGCAAAAACACGCTTTGCAAGAATTGATAAATGCACCCCTATGATCTTAAAAGGGGTAGGATTGCACGACAAATATCAGTCGGGTAAAAAGAAAAACTAGTGGTTCACTACATCTTATTGTTCAGCTAAAGTGCTTTCAATACTGATGTCACTTAGAAGTGTTCGATGAACCGGACATTTTTTTGAAATCTCCATCAGTGAATCTAATTGCTGCTCTGATAAATCGCCTTTAATAATAATTTCTTTCTCAATGGTATCAATCTTTGAACTAGGGTCTTCACATTCGGTGCAATCCTTAGCATGATTTTTATGATGTCGCATTTCAATGTAGATATCTTCCACAGGCCATTTCTTCCTTCTCGCATACATCTTCATGGTCATAGCCGTACAAGTGCCTAAGCTCATCAACAGTAGGTCATAAGGGTCAGGGCCTAGATTTTGTCCTTCAGGAACAGAAGTAGGTTCATCCGAGATTATCTCGTGTTTTCCAGCCGTAAGCGTGGTTTTGAAGGCTTCATTTTGAGGAAGATGAACATGTACAATTTTGGGTGCGTCTTCTTTAGTCATAACTGTAGTTCGTGAATGATTGGTCTTAAAAAATCGAATCTGTTGTTAAGATGCCACTATTCGTTGCAGCCATTGTCTCTTTAGTCCACTTCCTAGGTAACAGTTCCTTAATAGATAGATTACTTATTACTCATAATGAGAATATGATGAGGTAATACTTAGCCGCGATATTGTGAATAAACTCATCTACTACACATGAAGCGAAAACTTGATACCGTTGTAATCTCAGATGTGCACTTAGGAACAGTGGGTTGCCATGCGGTGGAATTAGTGCAATACCTCAACTCCATCGATCCCAAGCGTGTGATTTTAAATGGTGATTTCGTGGACATGTGGAATTTCCGCAAATACTACTGGCCAGAAGCTCATATGCACGTGATTCGAACCCTAATCAATATGATGACGAATGGGGTGGATATCTATTACCTCACGGGCAATCACGATGAGACACTTCGAAAAGTATCTAGTTTACAATTGGGCCCACTTTTTATTCGCGACAAATTAGTACTTGAGATGAATGGGGAATCGGTTTGGTTTTTTCACGGTGATATTTTCGATGTAACAATGAAGTACAGTAAATGGATAGCCAAACTTGGTGGGCATGGCTATGAGTTACTTATTCTACTAAATAGGTGGATAAATAATCTATCTGTAAAACTCGGATACGGCAAACTATCCCTATCAAAAAAGATTAAAGACAGTGTTAAAACAGCAGTAAGTTTTATTGATGATTTTGAAATTACTGCAATGGACCTCGCCATTGATGAAGGCTACGACTATGTAGTGTGTGGGCACATTCACCAACCTAAAATTAGAGGCTATGAAAATGAAAAGGGTTCTGTGATTTATATGAACTCAGGCGATTGGGTAGAAAACCTTACTGCACTCGAATATGATGGACAAGAGTGGAGTTTGTATAAATATGAAGAAGATGTGGTAATGGAATATCCACCCAAAATAAACACTCTTTTCCACCCTCAGTTAACCGACCATAAAATGATAATAGGATAAATAAAGACGATGCGCATACTATACGGAATTCAAGGAACCGGTCACGGTCATATCAGTAGAGCTCAAGTTATAATACCACTATTGCGCAAAGTAGCTGAAGTGGATGTTCTAATTAGTGGATATAACTTCAATTTGAAAGTGGATGGGGAAGTGACCTTTCAACGAAGAGGGATTAGCCTAAGTTATGACAATAAAGGTGCGATTGATATACTAGAAACGGCAAAAAAATTAAAGCCGGTCAAGTTCATGTACGATGTGCAAACTACACCCATAAAAGAATATGATTTAGTAGTTAGCGATTTTGAACCGGTTACAGCGTGGGCAGCTCAACTAGCTAAAATGCCTTGTTTAGCATTAAGTCATCAAGCGGCATTTTTAAGTCCAAACTCACCTCGGCCTTTAAATAGATCTATGATGGCTGAAGGGGTTATGAAGCACTTCGCACCTTGTACATCAGCCATTGGTACTCACTACCGTAGATATGATGAGTTTATAGAGCCCCCAATATTGCGACCATCCATTCAAGACCTCAATCCAACTCTTGGCGCACATGTTACGGTGTATTTGCCAGCGTTTGACCATGAAACACTCATAACATTCTTTAGTCAACTTAAGGAGGTTAGTTGGGAAGTATTCTCACCGACTTGTGAATCCCGTTTTGTAAAAGGCAATGTGACGGTAAATCCTGTTGGGAATGAGTCGTTTCTAAAAAGCTTTGAAAGTGCTTTGGGGCTAGTATGTTCAGCTGGCTTTGAGGCACCTTCTGAGGCTATGTACTTAGGTAAAAAATTGCTAGTAATCCCTATCAAGAATCAATACGAGCAAGTTTGTAATGCCACGGCATTGGAAGAACTGGGTGCAAGTGCGATCTATGATGTGTCCCCATATTTTGTGGATCAACTAAGGCTTTGGTTAAAGAAAGGAGAGGTTATAAAGCTCCCAGAAATTTGTGATACGGAAGCATTGATCTCAAAAATTTTAGCAGCTGTTCAGGAAAGGGAAAGTGTAATTATCTAGTTATCGGGTAAGTATTTGTCGTGAACCACTTGAAGGTGGTGCCGTTCATGGCCCGCAATGATAAAGGCTATAGCGCGAACCGTAAATGGTACATCACTTGCAATACCTTCTCGGTTAATCATTTCTGGAGTCATGTTATCGAATAAATGGATGGTTGAAGTACGAACGGCTAAATATTCGTTACAAAGATTGGCGATGGTTCTTTCGTTGTAGTTACTGTGTTTCATCCAATCATCTTGATCCATGCCCGGTAGTTTTGATTGGTCGCCTCTACTAAAGGAAAGCGCTCTAAATGCAAACATGCGTTCAGTTTCAATCATATGGCCCAGTAGCTGTTTGAGCGTCCATTTTCCTTTGTCATAAGCAACTAAAGCTTTATCCCCTCGAATCGCATTCATCAAGGTGTACACTTCATGCATTTGCTCATTCAATGTGTGGATGATGTTCTTTTTAGGTACTTGACTTACATAATTGGCATAAAAATGCGCGTATTCACTGCTAGCTGGATATTCATTGTCCCATAAACTCATAACATCATATTTTTTGAATGGATGTATTAATTAAGTAAATAAAAAAGCCTGATTCAATGAATAAATCAGGCTTTAAAATATCGGCTCCGTTTAGATGAGCGTTTAGTTGGTTTCTACCGATTCAATGCTCACTTTTGATGCTACAGTACCATCAACTTTTGTTTCGTGCGCATATGCATAGGCAACACCATTGTTCACTTTCCAATCGGAATATTTAGTAAGTGATTCCACTTCTTTACCCATTTGAGGATTAAAAGTAGACACTTTTGAATAGGCAGGGAGTGCTGTTTGGGAATCCAAATAAAAGATGGTTTCCGTTGTCCCCATGATTTTAAGAGCCGCATACTCCTTACCTTCGATGGTTTCGGTTCCTAAATATTCAGCATTAAAATCATCCATATTCAATGCAATATTGATATAGCTATTTTTAATTTCAGCCATCATTGGATTCGTCATAGCAGGAGGTAATGGTTGTTCTTGCCCCATCATACGCATCACGCCTTTTCCATCTTTAAGCTCCATTTCAATATTACCTTGTGGCGTTTCTAATTGAGAGCTCATGCTGTAATCCACATAAGAGATGGTTGAAGTATTTTTCATTTCCATCTCACCCATTGGTGTTACTTGAGTAAGTGTACTCACACTTTTAATAGTACTAAAGGTGGTTCCCGGTGCAATAATAGCATCTGCCATTTTATTTAACCATTGCTTACCAGCTACGGCATCGCCACTAAGTACAGCTTTATCAGATTTTGGCTGCTCAATTGAAATGTCAACTTCATTAACATTTCCGTATTTCTGTAGTTGATCACCAATTTCATCCGCATTACCAACTACCAAAATTTGTACCTGATCAGGTTTGATATATTGGTTAGCTACTTCTTGAATATCAGCAATGGTCACTTTCTTTAAATCTTCCACAAACTTATCGAAAGCATCTTCTGATAAACCATTATAGGTGTTATTGATGCGTTCATTTAAGATTTTACTCTTGCTATCATATCGGAAAACAAGTGAGTTTAAAAATCTATCACGAGCATCATCCAGTTCTTTTTGGGATACGGGTGCTTGTTGAAGTTTTTTCACTTCTGCTAATAATGCGTCAATAGCTTCAGCTGTTGTGGAGCTTTTGGTCATAACAAATAGCGAAAAAGTACCAGGATAGTTAATACTACTGCCATATCCGCCACCAACAGCATAGGCTAAGCCTAAATCGGTACGTACAGTCTGGAATAAACGCCCAGCAAAGCCACCACCAAGTATCTGGTTCATCATCTGTAGTTTCGCATAATCAGGATTCTCTCGCAGTCCACCAATGTGTCCCACAAGGATGTAACTCTGATTCACATCTGATTTGTCAACCAAGTTTACAGTGCTTGGGTAACTGTAGTTTACATCAGGGTATACAAGATTTGTTTTGCTACCTGGGGTTAGACTTCCAAAAGCTTCTTTGAGTTTTCGCTTCATGTCTTTAGTGTCAAAATCACCAATTACACCAAAGGTGAGATTGTTGCCAACAAATGCATCTTTATGAAAAGCGATTAAATCATCTCTGCTAATGGCATCAATTGTAGCGTACTCAGATTGACGCGTAAGAGGGGAGTCTTCACCATAAATTAAGTTTCTGAACTCACGGTTCGCAATAGTTGCTTGATCATCATTACGTCTAGAGATGCCACTTTTACGTTGTGTTTTTGAAAGCTCAATTTTTTCTTCCGGAAAGAGCGGATTTTGAATCAGATCAACGAATACCGGTAAGAGCTCTTCGAAGTCTTCTTTGAGAATATTCATCGAAGCACTGCCAGAGCCCATACCAATAGATGTGCTCATGAAAGCAGCTTTGTCTTCTAATAGTATATTCAATTGGTCTGCAGGGTAATTTTTAGATCCACCTTCACGCATAAGTTCACCCACCATACTTGCTAGGCCTTCTTTACCTGTTGGGTCTAGTAAACTTCCTGTACGAACAACAACACTCACGCGAATGAGTGGTAATTCTTTGTCTTCAACTAAATAGAAGGTGATTCCATTATCTAGTTTAAGCTCTTCAACCTTTGCTTTTTCAAATTTGTTAAGCTCAGGGTACTTTATTTCGTCATATCGTTTTTGGGCAGATACCGTTCCTGTAATCAGGAGCGCTATGACCGTAATAAATAATCGTTTCATGATCGTATTCATATCTTTAAAGTCTTGGATTAGGAGTCAGCTTTTACAGTAGCTCCCACAGTGCGAGCTTCTTTAACCAGGTATTTATTTGCTACTCTTGAAAGGTCTTCAAGGGTAACAGCGTCATATCTCTCGAGTTGTTTAAATACATCTCGCCAGTCGCCTTTCGTCATGTATGTAGAAGCAAAATTCAACGCTAATCCAGTGTTATTTGCTAAACCACGTATAATTCCTGCTCTGATATTCGTTCTGGCACGATCAAGTTCTTCTTGGGTAATAGAACCACCTTTGATGATTTCTAGCTCTTCATAGATTCGTGTTTCTAAGGTGTCTAACTCAATACCTTGATTTGGAATAGCTAAAGTCAGAAATAATGAGCCGTATCTTGTTCCAGGAAATCCATTAAACGCTGATACTTGTAAAGCGAGCTTCTCTTCTTCTACTAGTTTTTTGTAGAGTACTGAAGTTCGTCCAGAGGATACAATGCTCCCCAAAAGGTTGAGGGCTTCGAAGTCTTCGTGAGTATCGGATACACCATGATATCCAATCAACATAACCGGCTGAGAATTACCTTCAATAGTGAATCTGCGTTCACCACGTTGAGGAGGTTCTACCGTTGTTACCGGCGGCGCTTGTACTCCCTTTCCTCTAAAATCAGCGAAATAGGTTTCAGCTAATTTCTTCATTCTTTTCGGATCTACGTCGCCAGCAATAGCTATGGTGATGTTGCTTGGTACATAGTATTTGTCGTAAAAATCACGCGCATCTTCAATAGTTGTAGCGGTGATATCAGAGTCCCAGCCTACTACAGGTCTTCCATAGGGATGTGCGGTATAGGCAACAGCTAAGAACTCTTCAACAAGCTTTCCAATAGGGTTCGAATCTGTACGCATTCTTCGTTCTTCACGAACCACTTCCTTTTCCACATAAAATTCACGATAAGTTGGATTCTTGAAGCGGTCTGCTTCTAAGTTGAACCATAATTCCGCTTTATTAGAAGGTAGGCTATAAAAATAATTGGTTAAATCTGCACCTGTTGATGCGTTTAATCCCGTTCCCCCATTGTTCTGAATAATTTGTGAGAACTCATTATTCACTACATAGGTTTTTGCTTTTTCTTGGTATTCTTCAAATTTAGCCCATAGTTCAGCAAGTTTTTCATCGTTACTATTAGGACTAAACTTTTCATATAGCCAAGCTTTGTAAGCTTGATCCATAGCATCGATAACTTCTTTTTCTTCTTCCCAGTTATTGGTACCGATATATTTTGTGCCTTTAAAGGCCATATGCTCGAATATGTGAGCGATGCCTGTATTGCCAACAGGTTCGTCTACTCCCCCAACATTAACGTGGGTGTAGAAACTGGCAACAGGAGCTTCATGTCGTTCAATGATGATGAAGTGCAAGCCATTATCGAGTGTGAACTCAGTGACTTTCTTTTCAAACTCTTCAAGGTTTTGTGCCTGTGTTGGAAGAGCAGTGAGCGCTAGTATTATACAAGCTAAACCCATTCTTATGGTAGCGTAGTTTACTCTCATTGTTTAGTATTTAGTGAGTGTTTAAGTAGTTATTTATTATGAATAAGATGCACTTTAAAATGAATTTGTCAATGCTTTTCTGCATAAAATTTTGGGACAAATTCTCTGAGCTCTAATTCATGCTTTGTTAGTTCGTCGGAGTTTTCATTCCGGAGCAACTCCAATTCGTACGAGATGAAAGCGGGGTTGTTGTACCTTTTTTGGAAATATATTTTTTTATTTCCAGTGGTTCTCGAACATCGATCTATTTCCAAAACTGCTTCTCCTTCAGGCACCTCTAATTGAGAACTTATATACTCACTGGCACAAGTTGCTGTGATCTTATACCGCCCACCAATAATGGGAATGTCATATTTATCTTCAAATACTTGGTAGATCGTTTGATTGGTAAGGTCTTCGTCGAATAATAATTGACCATAACTAGCAGGTAACCAAGTTTCATCAAAGGCTATGGGCCTATTATTCGCTAATCGTACACGATCAACTTTAATAAGCGGAGCATCAGGTTTAAGTTCGAGTACAGAGTTTATAAACTTGTCAGCTTTTACTTTTTTTAGATCAATTAATCGGGATGAACTTTTATAGCCCGCTCGCTTCATGTCCTCAGAGAAGTCGGTAAGTTGAACAATAGATTGATGCATTCGTTTTTCCGCTACAAAAGCGCCAACCCCTTGCTTTCTGTAAATCAAACCTTCGTGTTCAAGTTGTTGAAGTGCATGGCGTACTGTTACACGGCTTACTTTAAAATAATCGCATAATCGCTTTTCAGAAGGAAGCTTGTCTCCGGGCTTAAAAGCCTGTTCAACGATCTCTTTTTTTAGCTGTTCATGTACGCGCTCGTATTGTGCTTTTGGGGCCATATCTAGCGGAAAATGTGGTGAGTTTATTAACTTGTTATAACATGTTGTAACAAATCAAATATAAGTGATAAGTTTGGTGCGAATCAAATAAACGAGAAAATAAATGATTGAACTCATACAACAACCCATTGCATGGTATATAGCAGGCCCTCTGATCGGGTTACTATTACCATTTTTATTATACATAGGTAATAAAACATTCGGTGTATCATCAAGCTTTCGCCATGTATGTGCATCCGTAATACCGTCGGCTAAAAAGATTGACTACTTCAATTATGATTGGAAGAAAGCAGGAAGTTGGAATCTAAAATTCGTTCTTGGAATCATTATTGGAGGTGTTTTAGCCCAATTAACTACACCAGAAGGGTATTCAGTAGATATATCTTCTAGTACTGTAAGCGTATTAAATAGCTGGGGCATAAGTGATTTTCAAGGATTAGTGCCTGTTGAGCTATTTAGTTGGGGAAATGTATTTACTGTTCCTGGTTTAATATTGCTCTTGTTAGGTGGTTTCTTGGTTGGCTTTGGTGCTCGCTATGCGGGTGGATGTACCTCAGGGCACGCAATAACAGGATTAGCCACTTTACAGAAAGCATCACTCATTGCTGTAATTGGTTTCTTTGTAGGTGGTTTGATAACCGCACACTTTATACTACCGAACTTATTAGGAGGACTTTAAGATGAGATTTTTATTAACAGGTAGCGTATTTGGTTTTATTCTTGTGAAGTCGGAAGTAGTGTCTTGGTTTAGAATTCAAGAGATGTTTTACTTCGATTCAATTCATATGTATGGGGTAATTGGTTTAGCTGTGCTTACTGGTATGCTCGCAACATTTATGATTAAAAAGCTTCAATTGAAAGATGTTTATGGTGAGCCCATCGTCATAAAAGACAAAGATAATTCTATAACTAAGCGTTATATCATTGGAGGCACCATTTTTGGTTTAGGATGGGCGCTAACAGGAGCTTGCCCGGGGCCAATGTATGCTCTAGTAGGAAGTGGATATTTGATATTTTTTGTGCCTTTACTAAGTGCTATTTTAGGCGCTGCTGTATATGGCATGTTACAACATAAACTGCCGCATTAATAAAGAGGTTAACACATGTTTTTTGAACAAATTTTTGAAGAGAAATTAGCGCAATACGCCTACATCATTGGATGCCAACGTAGCGGAGAAGCCATTGTAATAGACCCGATGCGTGATATAGATAGGTATAAAAAAGTAGCTGCAAAGCATAATTTAAAAATTATAGCTGCCGCCGAAACTCATATTCATGCTGATTATTTATCTGGATTAAGAGAATTCGCTGAAGAAGGTGCTAAAGTTTATGTATCGGATGAAGGCGACAAAGACTGGAAGTATGAATGGGTGATTGGTAGTGAATACAACCATCATTTATTGAAGGATGGAGATGAGTTTTCGATCGGAAATATTCGATTCAAAGCAATTCACACTCCAGGACATACTCCAGAGCATATGATGTTTCAGGTTACAGATGGTGCAACAACCGATGAACCAATGGGAGTATTATCCGGTGATTTCGTTTTTGTAGGAGATGTAGGAAGACCAGATTTGTTGGAAACTGCCGCCGGACAAGCAGGGGCGATGGAAGAATCAGCTAAGGTTTTATATAAGTCTCTTGAGAAATTTAAAACAATGCCTGAGTATCTACAGCTTTGGCCAGGACATGGTGCAGG
>Ga0098059_1000182_pt1 | contig 49368 bp, 40 predicted proteins | sample 20_taG_FD_92580 | JGI IMG/M metagenome (GOLD analysis project Ga0098059, IMG submission 92580) | Marine viral communities from the Subarctic Pacific Ocean - 20_ETSP_OMZ_AT15318 metaG | ecosystem: Environmental > Aquatic > Marine > Oceanic | place: Subarctic Pacific Ocean | collected 2015-01-19
AGTGAGGAATATCTTTGTGAGAACATAGCTCATAGCTTGTTTGTACTCAAATACTGCTCTCACTTTGCCTAATTGCTTTATTAAAAATACTTATTATTTTTAATGATCGTTGAACATACGAGATTCTGTAAGCTTTTCACTAAGGCCACAAAGAAATAAATTCATTGGTATGAATTATTTTAATCAAGAATCAAACAAACGAGATTCTCTAAGAATTACCCAACTTGTCTCATATTAATCGGGAAAGAGCACAAAGTGACATCTAAAGCTGTTGATTGACTACTGTTTTACCAAATTAGTATATTAAAAATACTTTTTATTAATTCCTGTTTACATTTTAGAAAACAAAGGGAGGAATAGGGTGAGAATTTAATCAGATGTGAATAGTTTTATTTAATTTTCGGTAAATTAAAATTTCCTAAATGATTTAATTATGTGTGGCATTGCAGGGGTTTGGTCAAAAAATGGCGCTTTAGAAAAGGATAAATTTGACAGTGCCCTCAAATTAATGACACACCGTGGGCCAGATGAAAGCCATTCAATCAAATCATCAAGTATTAATCTAGGTACTCAAAGATTAAAAATTATTGGAATTGAAAGTGGACAGCAACCTGTTAGTGATAATGAAGGTAATTATCTAGCATTCAATGGTGCTATTTATAATTATCCTGAAATCGCTAAATCACTTAATTCCTCCTCTCAATCTGATACTGAAGTTCTTTTTCAACTAATATTAAAGCAAGGAGCTAAAAATGCCATTGAAACCTGCAGAGGAATGTTTGCCTTTGCTTTTTATGACGAAAAGGAAAACAGCTTTTTACTGGCAAGAGATCGTATGGGGCAAAAGCCCTTATATTATTATCAAGATTCAACTATTTTACTTTTCGCATCTGAGCTGAAGAGCTTAAAAAAGCTCATGCAATTAAAAGATATTGCGGTAGAAATTAATGAAAATGCAATTTATCATTATTTATGCTTCTCTAACATTCCAGAACCTGAGACTATTTATAAAAATGTATATTCGATACCTCCAGCACATTTTTTGAAATACCAAAATGGTGAACTACATAGCTCACCCTACTGGGAACATCAATATTTACCAAAAGAGAACATATCATTTGCAGATGCAAAGAAAAAAACTCAGCAAACCATAGAGGAATCTGTTAAAATTAGATTGCGAGCTGACGTAAGCAAGGGTCTATTTTTATCTGGCGGATGGGACAGTTCGATAATCGCTTATGAAGCATCAAAACATGCGCAAAATTTGAAAGCATTTACAGTAGAATATCCCTTTAAAACCACTCAAAATGAAAGTCAGATTGCAAAAGAGACTTCAAATCAATTTGGACTAAATCATCAAATCATTAAAATTGACAAAAGCCCACTATCTCTATTAGAAAAATCCATAAGCACATTTGATCAACCTCTGGCAGACAGCAGTGCACTTCCTAATTTAGCCATAGCTGAATCTGCTTCTCAATATGTTAAAGTAATGTTAAATGGAGATGGTGGTGATGAATTATTTGGGGGTTATAGAAGATATTTTACAGCAAAAAATATTCAAAAATTTACTGTCACTAAGTATTTTAAAAAGCTCCTTCCAATAGGTTCAAGACGCTCCAAGCTAGGGTTTCTAAACAGAATTTCAAGAATTGCTGATTCACCATCTTCTGAAAGGTACTTACTTTATACTACAGATATGTTTCAAGATGCTGACATTTCAACTTTTTGGAACAGACCACAAGAAATCCAGAAGTCATCTGTTGATCTTTTAAGCAAACATTTTGATTCAAAGCTTTCAGACCTTGACCAGTTGATGCATTGGGATAGAAATTTCAATTTACTTTCAGGGATTTTAGTAAAAATGGATAGAGCAAGTATGGCACATTCAATAGAAGCTCGTTCGCCATTTTTAGATCATCATTTATTTGAAATCAGCAATCAATTTCCTGACTCATTTAAAGTCTCAGGATTCAATAGAAAACATATATTAAGATCAATTTATGCCGATAAGCTCCCTAAAGCTGTAACCAAAGCACCTAAAACTTCATTTGAAGCACCATTAAGAAACTGGTTGCAACATGATTTTAAGGAGCTCATGAAAGACTTGCTTTTTAATCCTCAAGCGAAAATTTATAAATATGTGAATTATACTGAAATTATGTTACTCATGAAAGGTGTAAAATATCAGGAAAGAAATACTGATTATATGATTTACGCGCTTTTAGTTTTAGAAATGTGGTTGCAAGAAAACGACTGATATAATTAAGTTTAAGCAATTTTTCTTCTCCTTCAGGAATAAATAATCAACTGCTAAACTTAAACCTCAAAAGACAAAGGACAGCCTAAGGCTGGTTTAATTTAAACACATAACCTGTCCCGTACTGAAAGTCGGGAGTCCCTCAAAGAATTTCGCAAAGTGCACAAAGTAACAGCTAAAGCTGTTGTTAGGCTCTCTAAAACACCAAATTACCCAATTAAATATACTTATTTATTAATGACTGTACTTTAACAGGTTTAGGCTGTCATTATTAATTATTTTCTTTTGTGGTAGAAAATGTATTTATTTTTAGCATTGGGGAGTTAGATTCCGGTATAAAGCTTAATTAAACTTAGTTTTATTAATTTGAGCGATCGACTAATCATAAATCATTTGAATATTCAGAAAACTTTAGCAAAATTCGAGCATGAGTTACAAAGAAGTTGATCCGAAATCTATCAAAACCCCAGAATTGCATGGTTTATTATTAGGAGCAATAGCACCCAGACCTATTGCTTTTGCCAGCACAATTGACAAAGAAGGAAAGGTAAATTTAAGTCCTTTTAGTTTTTTCAATGTTTTTGGGGCTAATCCTCCAATTTTGATTTTTTCACCTGCGCGTAGAGGAAGGGATAATACCACCAAGCATTCTTTTGAAAATGTAAAGGAGGTTGCAGAAGTGGTTATAAATATTGCCAATTACCCAATGGTAGAGCAAATGTCATTAGCTTCAACAGAATATGAAAAAGGTGTTAACGAATTTGTAAAAGCAGGATTTAAGGAAGCTAAATCAACTAAAGTAAAACCACCAAGAGTGGCTGAATCACCTGTTGCATTTGAATGCAAAGTCAATCAGATAATTGAAACAGGAGAAGAAGGCGGAGCAGGTAATCTGGTTATTTGTGAAGTAATACATATCCATGTGGATGAAGAAATCTTAGATGAAAATGGAAAAATAGATCCATTCAAATTGGATCCTATTGGCAGATTAGGAGGAAATTGGTACAGCCGATCTAAGAACGCTTTATTTGAGGTAGAAAAGCCCTTGCAAAAACTTGGTATTGGAGTAGATGCTTTACCTGATAAAATTAGAAACAGCTCTATTTTAACTGGAAATGATTTAGGCAAACTAGGGAATATTGAAAAAATACCTAATGAAGAGGAGTTGAAAGGCTTGAAAATTCCAGACAGTTATATAGAAAATAAAAATGATTTGAATGAGCTACATCGGCTAGCTCATCAATTATTAGAAAAAAACAAGTTAATGGAAGCTTGGAAGGTTTTGTTATAGGTTAATAATGTTGAAGCGTTGATAATTACCTAAAAGGCTTAAATTAAAACGGATACTTTTTAATTTTCAAACTTCCCTGACCATTTTTAACTGCATGAGCGATACAAAATGGACGAGATGTCGCACTTAATCCATTTAAACTTAATTCTATCTTTTCATTTGAAATTTCATCATTTAAAAAGTAATAAACTTCGGTAATCCCATATTTGGTATGGGGTAGTAAATCTGCATGTTTTTTAATTTCCGACCATAAGGTATCTTCAATTGAAAAAGCATAAACTCTAAGCACTGTACCGGTATTATTTTCATTCCTTTCAAAGGCTAACTCCTTAAAATCACCCTCTAAAGAATTCACATTTTCTGATGAAAAAAGGGAATAAAATATTAAACCCACAACAATTACCGACATTAATAATATTATTTTTTTCATCCTTTATTGCATTTTATTCGAACGGTTTAAATAAAATTGCCGCCTATGTAGTAAACTTATCAAATATAAACTTTAAGGTTATTAAAATTTTAGTTTATTTGATATAATAATTTATTTAAAACATGTTAAACTTTATAACTATTTGATTAAAATGAAATTTAATACCAAAAACAACCTTGACAGAGTGATTTGTAAAACTGAATATCAAGAAGAAAACAATTGGATTTTCTGTGATTGGGAAGGTTATGCAAATGTTGATGCCATAAAAAATTGGGGACTAGAATTTGCTGATTTGGTAAAAAAAGCAAAATGTCCTTATCTATTAAATGATGATAGCAAATCCACTGGTCCTTGGACGCAAGCAATGGATTGGATTGAGTCAGTACTGATACCAAAAGTTATTGAATCAGGATTAAAATATTATGCCCATGTAGTATCTTCTAACACATTTTCAGAGATGTCTGCAAAAGAATTAAATATGAACATAGGTGGTCATTTAGAAATGGCAACATTTAAGAATATAGAGGATGCAAAAGAATGGTTAAAATCTAAGCAATCATAAAATTTCATCTTAAAAAGGTAAGCTATTTAAAAAGGAAGAAGCTTACCTTTTTCTCTATATATGAACTTCACAACGCTGACCAGAAATCAATTCTTTCTGCTTCTCAAAAGTGAATGCTGATTTCTCAGCCTCCATTTGCTCCTGATAACCCTTTCTTAATTGTTTCCTTTTGACGGCCTCTGCAAATCTTCTCACATCATCTTTAGAGTTTAAAATCAGAGCTGGAACAGTCATCAAACTCCCATCTTCGTTTTTGGCTACCATGGTGAAATAGCTAGTATTAGTATGCTTTACCAAACCTGATTTCACATTCTCAGCAATTACTTTTATACCAATAATCATACTGGAATTACCCACATAATTTACTGAAGCCATCATAGAGACTAATTCTCCTACCTCCACAGGTTGAAGAAAATCCACATTGTCAACCGAAACGGTAACACAATAAGCCCCGCTGTGTTTTGTAGCAGTTGCATAAGCCACCTTATCCATCAAAGATAGTAGAATTCCCCCATGAATTTTACCTCCAAAATTAGCATAGGAAGGAATCATTAATTCGGTAATGGTTGTCCGTGAATTTTCTGCAGATTTGGCTTTCATGAGTATATCCTTGTTCGAAATTCGAATATACTAATTTTTGAAAGAAAGTATGTGGTAATCCATTCACTCAACAATAATGATTATCATTCGTTAGTCAAGCAAAATATTTTCAATAAAATCAACTATAGAAATAATCATTTCATGTATTTAATTAAAAATATATTTTTCATTTCCATACTATTATTTTCAAACACAGTTTTATCTCAAACCACCTTAGAACAAGCTGAGCATCTTTTTGAAAAAAGATCTGAAATAGTTGAAGCAGGTAAAGCTAAAAGTGAAAATATTGACAAAGCCATCGAACTTTTTAAGCAAACTGATCAAGAGCCGGAAAAAACCATAGGGCTATTAAAAAGCTATGAGTATAAAGCCTCATGGACTAATATTTCTCAGGAAGAAAAAAAAGAACTCTATACTAAGGCAATTGAACTAGCTAAAAATAAATTGAATGAATATCCGGAAAATGGAGCTATTACCTATTGGCACGCAGCTAATTATGCACGTTGGGCAGATTTAATTGATATAACACAAGCTGCAAAAGAAGGAGTTCTAGATGAAATTAAAAGCTTGTCGGAAAAGGCAATTGAATTAGATGAGAAATACAATCAAGCCGGTGCATTAAGATTATTAGGAGGCTTACACCTAGAGGCTCCAAACATTCCTTTAATAATTACTTGGCCTTCAAATGATGAGGCGCTTCGCCTTTTACGAAAAGCCTATGAAATTGCACCTCAACATCCAGCAAATGTTTACTTATATGGAAAGGCATTGCATGTTTTAGATAAGGATAGAAAAGCAAAAAAAGTCTTTAAAGATTTAATTAAAAGGGAGGAAAGGGAAAATTATTTTTTGGTTGATCAAAAATATATTCTCAAAGGAAAAGAATATTTTGAGGAGAATTTTTAAAACAAAACTCACAAGGAGTTTTTAGTGACTACATATCTATAAGCAACAATTGCTTTTTCCCATTTCTTAAGTTTAGTCAAATCCTTTTTGGCAAAACTTGGCAATATAACTTTATTAATTCTGGCTAGAATTTTAAAGAATGATTTTTTCATAAGAATAAAAAGCCCCTTTTGGGGGCTTTTATTATCGTGTTGAATATTTTCTTAATCTAGTTTTCAGCTGTTCTCTGTCACTAGTGATGCTCGGATCACTATAGATACTTTTTGAAAGCTCCGCTACAGATTTCTTTTTATATCCTAGTTTTTGTGCAATTTCTTGGCAGAAAACTATTTCACTTTTATACACTTTACCATCAATTTTCATCAATTGAATAATATTGTATAGATATTCAAATCTTTGATCTTCTGATAAAGTATCTAAGCTTTTAATCGGTTCTGGATTTTTTATCATCTGATATATTTCATCTTCTGAAATCCCATTAGCCTTACCAATTTTCTCTATTAAGTTCGCTTCCTTATCTGCCAGCTCATTATCAATTGTGGCTAATTTAATTAAAATTTTTAGCTGTTCTTTTAACATGGTTTGAATTTTAAACTTTTTAGTTTTAGTATCTTTCTATGGTATTTAATAAAGGGTAAATATCACTTAAATCTGACAAATAGAATACGATCCATTTATTAAACGCATCTAAAGTTAATAATACTTTTGAAAAATCACATTTTTTTATCGGCTAATGTAATTATTCTATACTTTTTTAAGTAAAATTTAAATGTCAGTCATCCGTCATTTAGTTTTTTTACTTTATCAATTCAGAATGATTTTCCTAAATTGAGAATAAATCTAATTTCTACAAATAGAATTTATGAAAAAAGAGAAAATAAATTTTGAAGGATCGCTCGGTGATCAACTCTCAGCTGAAATTCATTTCCCCGCGGATGACATTCCACACAACTATGTTATTTTTGCTCACTGCTTCACATGCAACAAAAACCTAAATGCTGTTAGAAATATTATTCTTGGTATGACCAAAAAAGGTTTTGCAGTGCTAAGTTTCGATTTCACAGGATTAGGGCAAAGCGAAGGTGATTTTTCTGACACAAATTTCTCTTCCAATATTGAAGACTTAATTAAGGCTTCTGAATATTTAGAAAAAAATTATAAAGCTGCAAGCATGCTTGTAGGGCATTCACTTGGAGGAGCTGCTGTTTTAATGGCTGCAAGCAAAATAGATTCAATTTTGGCGGTTTCTACAATCGGTGCACCATCTCAGCCTGATCATGTATTACATCTAATAGAAGATGGAAAAGAAAAAATTAAAAAGAATGGTGAAGCTGAAGTGAATATTGGAGGAAGGCCTTTTAAAATCAAAAAACAATTCTTGGATGACCTTCAAAGCAAAGATAATCTTAAAAAAATAGAGGATTTAAGGAAATCGGTATTGATATTACATTCTCCGCAAGATCAAACAGTTGAAATTTCAAATGCAGCCGCTATTTATGAAAAAGCACACCATCCAAAAAGCTTTATTTCATTAGATGGAGCTGATCACTTGCTAAGCAGCAAAGAAGACTCTCTTTATGCAGGAGAAGTAATAGCTACATGGGCAAATCGATATATCGAAAAACCTAAACAAAAGAAAATCTCTACAGAATCACAAACAGTTGCTTTCATCGGTAATAAGGAGCAAAAATACACTACCCAAATAGTGGCTGAAGGCCATCATTTGGTGGCTGATGAACCCGAAAAAGTCGGAGGAAATAATTTCGGTACGTCCCCATATGGTTTATTAACATCAGCTTTAGCTGCCTGTACTGCCATCACTTTAAGAATGTATGCCAATAGAAAAAAATGGAATGTGGATGAAATTTTGGTTCATGTAGATCAAGACCAGCGCTATGATAAAGACAGTGAAGATTGTGAATCTGAAAACAGTAAAATTACTTTCTTTGATAGGAGTATTGAAATAAAAGGAGACTTAGACGAAAAACAAAGGAAACGTCTAATAGAAATTGCCAATAAATGTCCGGTTCATAAAACTTTGGAAAGCAAAATTAAAATAGAAACGGAGGAGCATAAGGCAGTAGACAGTAGATAAATTAAAAAGACTTTATCATTAAAGCTAATGAAATTAGAAAAGCAGATTTTGTCAATTAAATTAACTGAAGGTTAATTATTGTTATCTGTCAATTATTGTTACCTGTCAATTATTGTAAATCTGCTTTTTTTCTAGAAATCATCAAATACAATTGATGTGTAGTTAAAAATTTAAAAGACCGACAAACTTTTCTATCTTCAAGCAAATATTTAGCGCTCCATTATGATTTTAAACACCATCGACTGGGTTATTCTGATTGGATTTTTACTTATTTCATTAGGAATAGGATTTTGGACTTCAAGAAAAAATAAAAGTGCCTCTGAGTTTTTTGCTGCTGGCGGTAAAATGCCTTGGTGGCTTTTAGGAGTTTCCATGGTGGCTACTACATTTTCTACCGACACTCCTAATCTTGTAACTGATATTGTCCGGCAAAATGGTGTCTCAGGAAACTGGGCCTGGTGGGCTTTTCTGCTCACAGGAATGCTAACAGTTTTCGTTTATGCTGGGCTATGGAAAAAATCAGGTGTTTTAACTGATGTTGAATTTTATGAATTACGATATTCGGGTAAAGCCGCACGTTTCTTAAGAGGATTTAGAGCCATCTATTTAGGCTTTCTTTTTAATGTGATGATCATGGCCTCTGTAAGCTTGGCTGCTATTAAAATAGGGGCCGTGTTATTGGGCTTAAGCCCAGTGCAAACTGTTGTTATTGCAGGGCTAATAACTGTGATTTATAGTAGTTTAGGCGGATTAAGAGGCGTTTTATTTACAGATTTTCTGCAATTTTTTCTTTCTTTAGGCGGTGCTCTTGTGGCAGCTTATGTTGCTTTAAATCACCCAAAAGTAGGTGGTTTAGATAATTTATTAATCCATGAAAACGTAGTGGATAAACTTTCCTTTTTTCCTTCCTTCTCCAATCCAGAAATGTGGGTGATGCTGTTGATTATTCCGCTATTGGTGCAGTGGTGGAGCACCTGGTATCCAGGTGCGGAACCCGGTGGTGGTGGATACATAGCCCAGCGGATGTTTGCTGCTAAAAATGCTGATCATTCTATAAAAGCAGTTTTATTCTTTAATATCGCTCATTATGCAATCCGCCCATGGCCTTGGATCATTGTCGCTTTATGTTCGATCATTGTTTTCCCCGATTTAGATAGTTTTGCAAAAGCTTTCCCCGCAGTAAATTCAGGAGTAGCCACGCATGATATGGGTTACCCGGCTATGTTAACTTTTATTCCTGCCGGATTATTAGGTTTGGTGGTAACTTCATTAGTAGCGGCTTATATGAGTACGATTTCTACTCATTTAAACTGGGGTTCTTCTTATTTGGTAAATGATGTGTACAAAAGATTTATTAACCCAAAAGCATCTGAAGGCAAGCAAGTTTTATTGGGAAGATTATTAACTGTCGTACTAATGATATTCAGCATGCTGATGGCATTAGTTTTAGAAAATGCTTTACAAACTTTTGAAATTCTCTTGCAAATAGGAGCCGGCACCGGTTTAATTTACATTCTCCGTTGGTTCTGGTGGAGAGTGAATGCTATCAGTGAAATAGTAGCTATGGTGATCAGTTTTTTAGTTGCTCTCTATTTCGCTTTTGCAGATCAGCCATTTGGATTTGACGAACTATTATCTTGGCAGAAATTAATCATAGGAGTAAGTATCACAACTGTAAGTTGGGTAACGGCTAGTTATATTACTGAAAAAACAACAGACGAACAATTAGCTAATTTTTTAAATAAAGTAAATCCAGGTGGACCAGGTTGGAAGAAAATTATAGCAAGATTATCTTCTAAGGGATTAATTCAGCCCAAAGCTCAAAAATGGAAAGTACCTACGGGCATTATTTGCATGATAGCCGGAAGCATGGGCGTTTACGGCTTTCTATTTAGCACAGGACTATTTATTTATGGAGAACTTTTAAAAGCCAGTGGTTTATTGCTCTTTAGTTTACTTTGCGGATTTGTGATTTTTAAATTATACCCAAAAATTATCGCTGAGGATTAATAGGTTGTTTCCCGATTAAAATCTGAAAGAACATTTTAAAATCGGATGCCAAACTCCAAAGCGGATAAGTGAAAGTTGCTGGTTTGTTTTTCTCATAAAAGAAATGACCAACCCAAGCAAAACCATATCCGACAACCGGAATTAAAGCCAGCCCCCAATAAGTTTGCGTAATTAATGCCCAGGCTAATACTCCAAAAAGTATAGCTGTTCCCGTAAAATGTAATTTTCTGCAAGTTGGGTCTTGATGCTCTGTTAAGTAATAAGGATAAAATTCTTTAAAGCTTTTGTATTTTCTTTCTGCCATGACATTAAAATATTTCAATACAAATTACATAAAATCTATGCTTTTCAAAATAATTACTCCCCCTTATTACATGCCTATTTTGTCTTAAAGTCATAAATCCATTAAAAATACCTAACACATTGGTATAATTATTGGTTATGGATGGAAAAACTATTAAAAACCATGAAAAATATAATTATTCCTTTAGCTGTATTATTTATTTGTAGTTGCACAGTAATTCGTCAAGGAGAAGTTGGTGTGAAACGTAAACTTGGCAAAATCGACCCTGACGTATATTATGCTGGTATTTATGGCATTAATCCCTTTTTCACAAAGATGATCAAAACTCCCACAAGGACTGAAAATCTTGAATTAAATCTTAGTCTACCAAGCAAAGAAGGTTTGAGTATCCAATCAGAAATCTCAATTCTTTACAGAATAAAAGAAGAAATGGCCCCTTTAATTATTGAAGATATTGGTCAAAATTATGTAAGAAACGCCATACTTCCGGTTTTCAGATCGGCTGCATCAGATATTTCAGCAAATTTCATGGCGAAAGACATGCACTCTGGAAAAAGAAAACAAATCGAAACGGAGATTAAAGATCGGATGACCGAGGTTTTGGGAGATCGCGGTTTTATAATAGAGGAAGTTTTGATGAAGAGCATTGAATTGCCGAGAGAATTGTCAGCTGCCATCGAAAGGAAATTACAAGCAGAACAAGAATCCATGAGCATGGATTTTATTTTAGAAATTGAGAGAAAAGAAGCAGAAAGAAGAAGAATTGAAGCCGAAGGAAATAGAGATGCTCAGAAAATTTTAGCTGAAGGCCTAAATGATGCTATAATCCAACTAAGAAGTATAGAAGCCTTTAAGGAACTGGCCAAAAGTCCAAACGCAAAAATAATTATTACGGATGGAAAAACTCCAATGTTGATTCCAGGTGAAGGCCAGTAATTAGGCCTTTAGAATTTTTGAAAAAAATTTATAACTTGATAGCATAAAGAATTTTGAAAAGAGGCTCAATTCTTCAGCCTCTTTTTTATTAAATCACACCACTGATATAATTTCCGTTTATCATTCCCGATAAATTCATAACTTGATATAAAATCAAATCAAGCATTATGAAAAAATTTATTAGTCTCATTCTAGTCCTATTTATTATAGGAACAGGATTGCAAGCTCAAGAAAAAACACCATTAGAATACATGGATGTTTTTGAATTACAATATGTAGGCGACCCACAGATATCTCCGGACGGTAACAAAATCGTCTACGTAAGAAATCAGTTTGATGTCATGACTGATAGAAAATACACCAACTTATGGATGATCGATTTTTCCGGGGAAAATCATGTTCCCATCACATCAGGGAAATCAGGTTATAGTCAGCCAACATGGTCACCAGATGGTAAAAAATTAGCCTATGTTTCTGCTGAAGAAGGAAGTGCTCAAATTTTTGTGAGATGGATGGAGACAGGGCAAACCGCCTCCATCACCAATTTAACAAAAGGACCTGGCAATATTACTTGGTCACCAGATGGAAAGTATATTGCGTTTAATATGCGCATCCCTAAAGAACAAGAAAGCTTTGGAAAATTCCCTTCCCCACCAAAAGGGGCAGACTGGGCTTCTCCGGGAAAAGTTATCGAAGAAGTTTCTTATAAAGCAGACGGTAATTTCTCTTTCTTGGAGCCTTCTTATAATCACATTTTTATTGTTTCCTCAGAAGGAGGAGCGCCACGACAAGTTACATCGGGTGAATATGACCACGCTGCTCCGTCATGGACTGCCGATAGTAAAAAAATAGTGTTCTCAGCCAATCGCTCAGAAAATGCCGATTTGGAACCAAACAATACTCATATTTTCAAATTAGATATTAATTCACAGGAACTAACTCAATTAACAAAAGGAAAGGGCCCTCATAAAAGCCCCCTTGTTTCTCCTGATGGTAAATCAATTGTTTATTTAAGTTATGAAGATCGCTTTGTAGGCTATCAATTAGATCATGTTTTTGTCATGGGTATCAATGGAGAGAATGTTAAAGAATTGGATCATGGTTTAGATCGCGATTTTAAAAACTTCACTTGGGCAAAGGACAGTAAAAGTTTATTCGCATATTACGATGACCGTGGAATTGGAGTATTATCCAATTTAAAATTAAATGGTAAAGCAGTTTCAATTACTCAAGACATTGGAAACGGTTCTTTTGGCAGACCTTATGCTGGCGGAAGTTACAGCATAGCTGAAAATGGTAGATATGCTTATACCAAAGCTAATACTCAAAGGCCTGGCGAATTATCAGTTGGTCATTTCCCAACAAAAATGGCCAATAGAACCATTACTGATTTAAATGGTACTTTCCTTCAGAATAAAAATATCGGAACAGTAGAAGAGGTTAATTTCAAATCTTCATATGATGAGAAAAACATTCAAGGCTGGATTGTATATCCTCCAGATTTTGATAAAAATGAAAAATACCCTTTGATTTTGGAAATCCATGGTGGACCACATTTAGCTTATGGCCCTCATTTTAGTCCGGAATTACAATTAATGGCTTCGAGAGGTTTTGTAGTATTATATACTAACCCAAGAGGAAGTACTACTTATGGTGAGGAATTTGGAGGCTATATCAATCACAATTATCCAAGTGAAGATTATGATGATTTAATGTCTGGCGTTGACATGATGGTGGAAAAAGGATTTATCAATGAAGACAGATTATACATCACCGGAGGTAGTGGCGGTGGAGTACTCACAGCATGGAGCATAGGAAAAACGGAGCGTTTTAGAGCTGCAGTAGTGAGCAAGCCCGTGATTAACTGGTACAGCTTTAGCTTAACAGCAGATGGCTATAATTATTATCCGCAATATTGGTTCACTAAAAAACCCTGGGAAGACCCTCAACAATATTTAGAGAGATCACCAATTTCTTTGGTAGGAAATGTAACAACCCCTACCCTTTTGGTAACCGGTGAAAATGATTACCGAACACCAATGAGTGAAACAGAACAGTACTATGGAGCATTGAAATTGCAAGAAGTAGAAAGCAAAATGGTGAGGATTCCTGGTGCAGGACATGGCATAACTGCCAGACCAAGCAATATTATTCGTCACGTGGCTTATATTACATCTTGGTTTGAGAAATATGAATAGTAATCTTTAAATCCCTATCCGAAGAAATTTGGATAGGGATTCAAATTATTCTAAGCTATTAAGCTACTTTCTCTGTGCTTCCATTCAGCCATTCGGGCTTAGTGATTTTTACTTCAGCATCCAGTTGATTAAGCATATTGTAAAGTCCAAAATAGGTTCTATTTACATATAAACCGTGTTTCGAGCCTCTTGCTCCATTACTGTTCCGCACTTCTTTCATTTTAGATACACGCTCTCCCATAGCATATATTTCTTCGAAAAAAGCATTATTGCCAAAATTGAACACATCATATTGAAAAGGTTTGCTTAGCATGCCTATCATCTCAGTAAATACACCGCTGAATATTTCTCTTTCAGCCGGAGTATCTTTTTCATGGAAAAAATCCAAAGCTTTAAAGCGCTTATCTATTTCAGATTTATCCTGTAAAAATCCGGGTTTAAGTAATGCGAAATAATTCTCGTAAAAATCATCAGGAATTTCTTTTATACAACCAAAATCGATGATGCCCATAGTGCCATCATCCATAAACATGAAGTTGCCGGGATGTGGATCTGCATGTACTTGTTTTAGTTCATGAAACTGGAAATTATAAAAATCCCATAGTGCCTGACCGATCTTATTTTTTGTTTCTTGAGAAGGATTGGTGGCCAAAAATTCTTTCAAATGAACGCCATCCAACCAATCCATAGTAATCACGCGGCCTCCAGAATATTCTTCATAGTATTTAGGAAAATACAGCCCTTCAATTTTTCCAGCTAATGCTTCCGTAATCTCCTTGGATCGTCTTAATTCTAAATCGTAATCAGCCTCTTCCATTAGTTTGCCTTCCACTTCGCTCATGTAATGGTCCAATTCAGCATTGCTCATATTAAATAAACGGGTTGCAAATGGCCTTACCAATCTTAAATCCGAACTAATGCTGTCCGCTACGCCTGGGTATTGAATTTTAACTGCGAACTTCTTACCATCTTTGGTAGCTTGATGCACCTGCCCCATTGAGGCTGCATTCACTGCATTCTTAGTAAAAGTATCAAAAATAACATCAGGGCTTTTGCCTAAAGTCTTTTGAAAGGTTTTTACAACCAATGGATATGATAATGGAGGAGCACTGTATTGAGACATGGTAAATTTCTCCTGATAAGCAGGAGGCAATAAATTTCTATCCATGCTCAGCATTTGAGCCACTTTCAGTGCACTACCTTTTAATTCGCTCAGTGATTCATAAATATCTTCTGCATTATCCAAATCCAATTGCGAGCGATCCATTTTAGGATTAAAAGCCTTTTTGGAATAATGTTTTATATAGTTCCCTCCTACTTTGGCGCCAGTAGAAACAAATTTGCTGGCACGCTGAATTTTAGAAATAGGTATTCGGGATTGTTCTTTTCTCTCGCTCATGATTATCGGTTTTGAAATATGAATTTGGCAAAATCAAACATTGAATCTAAGGGACTCTTACCCATCAAATCGTAAGCAACATTTACTGCCTTTTCAATAGCTGCATCTGTTTTTTCAAAATCCTTGCTATCATCATTTGCCCAAAACTGAAGGATAAATAATGTTTGAATCCATAAACCTTCAGTGTAACGATCTCCAATTACAGGTCTATCAATTATTTCTTCCGTTTCTTTTCCTTGCAATAAAATTTCATCCACAAATTTGTAAAAGTGCTTTTTAAAAGCATCCAAAAAAGCAGGTTTCAAATCTCCTTTTCTCAGTTTCTGCAAATCCATCATGGCGTAAGAGCGGTTGCTTTTTAATACTTCAATTAAAGTAAAATATAAAGCCAATAATTTCTCTCTTGAAGAATACTCTACAAAGGTTTCTTCCGCATGCAGGTTTGCAATGGTTTCCTTCAGGAAATCAGCCCAAATATGCTTTTGCAAAGCCTTAAAAGAATTGAAATGATTATAAAAATCTACTTCTGTCATTTTCAAATCCTTGGCGAATTTGTAGATAGAGGCAGGTTCTTTTCCGTGTTCCAAAACAAAGTCGATGTATGCTTCCTTTATTTTTGAATCAATTGGTTTTGCGGTTTTTGCTGTTTGCTTTTTTGCCATAATTCAAATTGTAATTGTGGTGATGTAACAGCCTGATAATGGGAAAGGTTTAAGGAAACTGAAAGAAAATGAAAACAGCTATAATTACAGCATAATTTATCCAAAAAATGGCAAGAGCACGAGCTGGGAAGCTCGCGCAGCTGTCATTGCTGATGCTGTACCTTAACCACAATAGATACAAAAGAACACAATAGATTTTATATTAATATAAAATTAAATCAGTCTCAAATCTTAATTTCATTAAACATATAACTGAATCCGTACATATTCAATACAACTTAACTATTATTCTTAATAAGAATTTTGTTTATCTCACAAATAACCTTGGTTATTTACTTTTGTGTTCTCTTGTCTCTTTTATGGTAGAAAAATATTTATTTTTAATAAATTTTCAGATGATAATAACTATTTATAAATATAAGTTTTCAAATCTAGTTCAGAACCAGTTACTCCTCTATACATTCCTTCTGAATTAAAACTAAATTCAAAATTACCAGCTGAATCTAAGGCAATCAAACCACCTTCTCCTTTCATTTCAACAAGCTTTTTCATCACGACTTGCTCACAAGCTTCTTTTAAGGAAAGCTCCTTATATTCCATCAAGCAAGAAACATCATATGCTACTATTGCTCTGAGAAAAAATTCACCATAACCTGTGCAGGAAATCGCACATGTTTTATTATTGGCGTAAGTGCCACTTCCAATTACAGAGCTATCCCCTATCCTACCATATCTTTTATTGGTTAAACCTCCTGTTGAAGTTGCAGCCGCTAAGTTTCCATCAATATCTAAAGCCACAGCACCAACGGTTCCAAACTTTTTATCCGCATCATGATCAAGCAAAATTCTTCCCTCGCCTTTTGCTGCTAACCATTGCTCTTTCCTAAATTGAGTTTGAAAATATTCATCTGCTACTTTTTCTAATTTTCGATTATCTGCATACTCCTCTGCACCTTGACCAATCAGATAAACAAAATCATCATCAAAGAGGATTGATTTAGCTAATTGAATTGGATTTTTGACATTCCTCACTCCAGCAATAGCCCCTGCTCTTAGTTTTTCACCTTCCATGATGGAAGCTTCCATTTCATTTTTACCACTATTAGAATATACGGAGCCCTTTCCTGCATTAAATAGAGGGCTATCTTCCATTACACTTACTGCAACAGCCACTGCTTCAATTGCAGTCCCTTTTTTATTGAGTATATCTTTCCCAGCCTCCAGAGCTTCTCTGAGTGCTTCATGATATGCATCTTCCTTTTCAGAAGTCATATTTTTTTTAAGGATAGTGCCAGCACCACCATGAATGGCTAATACAAATTTCTTCATTTTCTTGATTGTAGGATATATAAAATTAGATCTGAGTGTATAGAACCAAACACTCCTTTTTAAAGTACTGCCTCTGTACTAACAGTCAAAGATGGGCTGGAGATTCTGTAACTCAAACTTTTCAACTTCCAATTGAGGTATTGGCTTTTGGGTAGGACACAAAATCTTGATATGCTTTAAATTTTTCACATTCAATAATAATATTTTTCACGATGAATGTCAAATCATTTTTTGAGCTTCAATGCTATTTTATTTCTTCCAATTCTCTTCCTTTCGTTTCAGGCATAATAAAAATTGCCCATAGTAATTGAAGAAGCATCATAGATGCAAAAAACCAAAAAATAGCTGAAGACCCAAAAGTATTGGCAAAATACGGGAAAACATTAGCAATAATAGCGGCAAACAACCAATGGGTAAAACTACCAATTGATTGACCATGGGCTCTTAACTTATTTGGAAAAATTTCTGCTATAAAAGCCCAAATAATGGAGCCACTACCCACCGCATGAGCAGCAATGAATAAAAACACAAAAAATGGAAGTAAATTAGACGGAATAATATCTCCACTAAAACTTATTGCCATTAAACTTAAGGAAACAAGATAGCCTGCTGATCCAAGATAAAGTAAAAATTTCCTTCCCATCTTATCAATTAAATATAAGCCGATCATAGTGGCAATTACATTGATAAACCCAATTCCCATAGTAGAAAGTAAACCATTTTCAGTACTAATGCCAGCTGATTCAAAAATCCTTGGAGCAAAATAGATGATGGCATTTATACCAGATAATTGATTAAAAAAAGCTATCAAAATCGCCATGAAAGTAAATTTGAAATATTGCTTTTTGAAAAGAGCGAAAAAACCTTCTTTTCGTTCCATTTTTGCTTTTTCCTTTTCAATATTTCGAATAATTCGATCTACATTTTCCGGATCCGTTTTCGTTAAAACTTCTCTCGCCTCTTCATAATCATTTTGATTGGCAATTAGCCACCTTGGACTTCTAGGCAAGCGAATACTTAGCACAGAATATATTAAGGCAGGAATTATTTCAACACCCAACATCCATCTCCAGCTACTTTCTAAATCGGTTAAAGCTATTAGATAATTAGAGAAATAAGCAACCAGTATCCCTAGTACAATATTGAATTGAAAAAGTGCTACAAGCATACCTCTTTTTCCAGCTGGAGCAATTTCGCTAATATACATGGGGGCAATAACTGATGAGGCACCAACTCCTAAACCTCCTAAAAATCGAAAAAACATAAAAGTATTAACTTCTGGAGCCAATGCTGATCCTAAAGCTGAAACGGTGTAAAGAACTCCAATGAGCAAAAGCATTGGTTTCCTCCCGAATCGATTGGCTGGATAACCTGCCCCCAGAGCTCCTATTACAGTTCCGTATAAAGCAATGGCAATTGAAAACCCATGCATCCAATCTGAAAGTCGCCAGATTTCTTGAATTGCTTGCTCTGCACCTGAAATTACAGCAGTATCAAAACCAAATAAAAAGCCGCCTAATGCAGCTGTTAACGAAATGAAAAATACGTATGAGTTTTTAAACATCCTTTCCTATTCAAATAAGCAATTGCTAAAAATAGGAAAGTAATTTGAGAATGGAAAGTAGGTAGGTGACGAGGTGACGAAGTTTTAAGGTGCTGGAATGTGCCCTCACTTAAACATCTCAACACCTAAAAACCTTAGTAAGCTCTCACTTCTTTTCCTTCCATAAAGTTGACAAAGGCTTTGTTCACTACTCTGTTTCCTCCAAGTGTTGGGAAATCGCCAGTGAAATACCAATCTCCTAAGTGGTCGGGGCTGGCTTTATGCAAATTTTCTACCGTTTGGTAAATCACTTCCACTTCTGCTTCTATGGTATCAACTTTTACTAATTCGGCTATTTTATTGGAGATTTGCTCATAGGTGAAAGGAGCAAAAACATCTTTAACGTGATTTTCTGTATTATCACTAGTCAAGCATTTTTGATAAGCTTCCTCTAAAATATTTTCCTGCTTGGTTTCTTTTAACAATGCTAAAACTGCTCTGAAGGCAATGAAATCCTTCATTTTACTCATATCAATACCATAGCAGTCAGGGAATCTAATTTGAGGTGCAGAAGAAACAATAATGATTTTCTTAGGCTCCAATCTATCTAGCATTCTTAAAATACTTTTCTCTAAAGTAGTACCACGTACGATGGAATCATCAATTACCACAACAGTATCGACTTTCTTTTTGATCACTTCATAAGTAGTGTCATAAACATGCGCCACTAAATCATCCCTATGCTGATCATCAGTGATAAAAGTTCTCAATTTAGCATCCTTAATCACTAATTTCTCTACCCTAGGCCGGAATGATAATAATTTTTCTAAGGCTTGGTCATCTTCTCGAGCGCTTCTCAATTCTTTCAATTGCCTTTTTGCCAAATGCTCTTCCATTCCTTCCATCATACCTAAAAATGATGTTTCAGCTGTATTTGGAATATAGGAGAAAACTGTATTCTCTAAATCGTAATCAATTGCTTCCAATATTTTAGGAACCAAAAGTTTACCTAATTTTTTACGCTCCGCATAAATTTCAGGATCAGAACCCCTAGAAAAATATATTCTTTCAAAGCTACACGATTTACGCTCCAATGGCTCAATAAATTGCTCCATTTTATAATCACCTTTCGTATTAATAACTAAAGCGTGTGCAGGTTTAATTTCCTGTATGTCTTTATAATTAACATTGAACGCAGTTTTTATAGCAGTCTTCTCAGAGGCCACTACTATCACTTCATCATCAGCATAAAAATGGGCTGGTCTGATACCAGAAGGGTCTCTAGCAACAAATGCATGACCTGCTCCAGTGATTCCTGCCATGGCGTATCCTCCATCAAAATCTCGACAAGCACGCTGCAAAACTTGCAACATATCAAGCTTATCTTCAATTATGTGAGTGATTTCTGCATTGGTATACTCATCCTTATGCTCTTCAAAAATCTTTTGATTTTCCTCATCGAGGAAGTGACCGATTTTCTCCATCACCGTAACGGTATCCACTTTTTCTTTTGGATGTTGTCCTAACTCAGTTAAAATATCAAATAGTTCTTCAACATTGGTCATATTGAAATTTCCTGCCACCATCAAACTCCTGTTTTTCCAGTTGTTTTGACGTAACATTGGATGGCAATTTTCAATAGCATTTTGCCCATGTGTACCGTACCGCAAGTGACCTAACCATACTTCCCCAGTAAAAGCACAATTTTCTTTTAACCACTTTTCTTGATTATACCACTTTCCACCTGCTTTCTTGGCCTTTTTATACTTCTTGGAAATCTTCTTAAAAATATCAGTAATAGGTTGGCTATCCACTGAACGATATCGACTTATATAACGATGCCCTGGATCGACATTAAGCTTAACATTCCCCACTCCTGCTCCATCCTGACCACGATTATGCTGTTTTTCCATCAACAAATAAAGCTTGTTCATGGCATAAAGTGGGCCATATTTATCTATAAAATATTGAAGTGGTTTTCTTAAGCGGATTAGGGCTATTCCGCATTCGTGTTTTATGCTATCGCTCATAAGTTTTTACTTAAAGTGCAAAGTTAAGTTTATTATAATTGATGTTCAATGTTTTTCTTCTATTAAGACCACAACTAAAAATAATCCAAGTAAGATATTCGACATAAGTATGGTTTTATTGGGATGAATTTACTTAATTGACAAGGGTTAAGTTTAAAAATAATACTATTTTTGATTTTAACTCAATGATGCATACTTCTTTAGACCAAAACATAAACTAAGTAAAAAAGTGATAAAGACCTTTTTAACATATATACTTATATTTTTTTTAACTGTATCACTGGGATTTACTCAAAAAATTTCATTAGATTCTTTAAATCAATATTATGAGTACGAACTAAGAAAAGAGTATGACGAGGAGATTAGTAAAGAATTATTAATCAGAAAAACTGAAAATATCTCAATTTCTAAAATCTCAGAATTCTCTCAATTCCGAAGCTTTTTGGATTTAATTGCTTTAATTGATAAAAACAAGGAAAATGAATTAGGAGTTCAGCTTGTCTCAGAAATAATCCCACAAACAAAGACCGTCAATGAATTTCAAGCTTTTTTATACATCAAATTAGCACAATTCTATAATCGACAAGGAAAAACTGTCTCCTCACTAGAATATTATCTTAAAGCCTCCACCATTCTAGAGAAAATCGAAGCTCATTCCTTTTTATCTCAAATTTACTTTAGAATTAGTAGAATTAACTTAAATGGTTGGAATAATGAAATTAGCATAGAATATGCAAATAAAGGACTTAAGACCTTACAGGGAATTGAAGAGTTCAATAGAATGGATTCGCTTTCTTTATTAGGCTTGCATGAAATCAAAGGAATTGCTTACCGAAGAATTCATAAGTTTGAAGAATCTTTGTATAATATTGAAGAGGCGATAAAACTATGTGAAAAAATAGGCGACTCTGTTCGGCTTGCTTTGAACAATGGCAATAAAGCAACCATTTATTATGAGAAGGGTGATTTTGAACTTGCTATCCCATTACTTGAGAAAGACTTTGAGACCAGCATAAATGCAGGGGTTTATAATAGTGGTATGAATGCCCTTATTTATTTAAGTTGGATTTATATTAAAATGGAAAATAAAGATTCATTGCTCAAAATATTTGAAAAAATGCAATCTGTAGAAAAAAAATATCCTATAACCAACCCAAAATCAAAAGCAGAATATTTAAAAGTAGGTGCAAAAGTAGCTGAAATAAAAGGAGATACTGCAACTGCAAATGACTATTTAAGAGGTTATATAGAGCAAGATAAAATTCGCGATTCTGTCAATTTAAGTAATGACGTAGCAAGCATGCACGAACGTCACCTTATGGAACAAGAAATCAGTAAACTAGATTTACTTCAAAACACTAATCAGCTTCAAGCTTCCCATCTTAAATTAAGAACTGCCCTACTGATAATAATTGCTATGGCATTATTAATAGTCTTATGGTATGTATTCACTCTTAGAAATAAAAATAAGAAAATAGATAAACTAAATGAGATGCTGGAAGCTAAAGTATCCGAAAGAACAGCTCGTTTGATGGAAATCAATAAAGAATTGGACACTTACTTATACCGGGCATCTCACGATATTAGAAGACCCATTAGAACACTATTAGGTTTAAATAACATCGCCCAGATCAATACAGATCCCGAGCAAATGAAACAATTGTTTAGCAAAGTTCATAGTACAGCCATGAGTATGGATAAAATGTTATTTAAACTCCAAATGGCATATGAGCTTAATAATTCTCATGGTCTAGAGACAGTTGATATTGAAGAATTAGTAAAAGAATGTATTGATGATATGTCGCTCGAAATAAAAGAGCATAATGCTAATATTACAGTAAACATCAATGATAAGGCTACATCTGTTAAAGCAAATAAAGCATTACTTAGAATTGCATTAGATAATATCTTAGAAAATGCTTTGCTCTATCAGAGTGAGGAAAATAATGAAATAGAGATATTTACCGATATAGGAAATTATTATTTTTATATCCATGTGAAAGATAATGGGTTCGGGATTCCTGAAAAATATCATGAGGATTTATTCAAGCCTTATTTCAAAATCAGTAATAAAACCCAAGGATCAGGATTAGGACTGTTTTTAGCGCATAAAGCCATTTCATTTTTAGCTGGAGAGATTTCAGTCAGCTCTACTATTAATGAGGGTTCTCAATTCACATTAAAAATACCGATTAATCCCAAATAGGAAATTTCTCTAAGTGTACTTCTTCGTGAAAGAAAATTTTGGCTGAGGCTTCAAAAGAGGCAGTAATATCTGAAACTAAAAATCTATCTTTTCTGACTTTACTTTCAGATAAGAGCTCATGTTCCTTTAAAAATTGAAGTAACCTTTTTGCTACTATAGTCGCTGAATCTAATACATCTACTTTTCCATCATAGAATTTGCCAATCTCATTTTTAATAAGTGGGTAATGAGTGCAACCAAGAATTAAAGCTTCAATATCATTTAATTCTTCATTATGAAGGTATGCTTCAATAATATCGTGACTAATTCTATTCTCAAAAAACCCCTCCTCTATCATAGGAACCAAAAGCGGAGTAGCCAAACTTTTTAATTCAATGCTGGGATTTAATTGCTTAAGTTTTGATTCATAAGCATTGGAATTAATCGTTTGCTTGGTACCGATTAAGCCTACTTTTTGGTTGCCGTAGTTTTGTGCTACATGTTCCACAACAGGATCTATCACATTAAACACTTTTGCTTTAGAACCCACATATTCCCTCACCAAATCAAAAGCTGCTGAGGAAGCTGAATTACATGCTATCAATATTAATTTACAACCTTGTTGCAACAGGACATCAGTTACTTTAATGCTATATGCTTGAATTGCAGCGGCTGATTTATCGCCATATGGCAAATGAGCGATGTCGCCAAAGTAAACCATGCTTTCATTCGGCATCAGTTCCTTCACTTTATGCGCCACAGTAAGCCCGCCAATTCCAGAATCAAAAATCCCGATGGGTGCTGAATTATCTTTAATCATAATGCAAAGATGGGAAGTTGTGAGATAAAATTAGAAAATGAAGGTGATATTTTCCTTTTTGATTTTCCAGATTCAAATTACAGAAAAGGCATTTCTTTTTGTTAAAATTTAGAAAATAAACTAAATGATCAAACTCGAATGTAAACTTTTTAAAAGAAACAATAAAAACCTTAAATTAGAATAACAAAAAGCCCTTGACATTCTCAAATATCAAGGGCTAAAATGTATCTTTTTTAAAGTTAAACTTTGTACAGAAAAGCTTAACCTGCAACCACATATTTTGATTGCATTAAATTATTTTAAATCACGTCTTATCTAAGTTGAATATAACCTTATTGAATAATTGTATAGGTTTTATTTACTTTTACTTCTTCAAGATTTGTACGCGATGTTCCACATTGACATGTGGCTTCTATTGTTTGCGATGTTCCTATTGAAGACTGATTCCATGTTATTATTAGTGTTTCGTCAAATTTGCTACTCCATAATTTTGCTCCTGATGGTACAGTCCAATACAAAAATCTACAATCACCGGGTATTGAATTTCCAGATACTACAAATGCCTGATCTCTACCTGCACTATTTGGAATTTGATGGGTTGTAATTGAAGTAATTTCTAAATTATAATTATAGAATATTACACAAGCGAACAATGATAAAATTAATAATTTCATAATTAATAAGGTTAAGGTTAAACATGGTTGAATTTAAGGATAATTTATTTAAAAAAAAAAACGAACTATTGAAATAATTCGTTTTTTTCATAGAAAATTGAAAAGGTAAATACCTAAATTGAAAAACTTTCACCGCATCCGCAAGTTCGGGTGGCGTTGGGATTAATGAATTGAAAGCCTTTTCCGTTCAACCCATCTGAGAAATCTAAAGTGGTTCCTAAGAGGTATAACATGCTTTTTTTATCTACTAAAAGCTTTACGCCTTTATCTTCAAAAACCTCATCCCCATCTTTAACTTCTTCATCAAAGCTTAAATCGTACATCAAGCCGGAACATCCCCCACCTTTCACAGATACCCTGACATTGCTGTGTTCAGCATGTCCTTCTTCACTTCTCAGTTTCCCTAATCTATCTTTTGCTTTGTCTGTAACAATAATCATGATTAAAACTATTTATTTATGATACCGGATTCAATACTACACTAAAAACGGTGATTGTATTACGATCTCTGCCGTAGTAAAGTTTGTCTAAACTATCTAAAATATTGCTTGCCCTAAAATAAGAGGTATGCAATTGTTTGTCATCCTTTGTCATCCACTGAATGGTGTAGGAACTTTCCCTATCCCTGTAGTTTTTGACGTAGTCCATCATTTTCTTTAAGGCTTCCAATTTATCATAGCCCATTTCAGAATGAAATAAAAAGGATTGATTGTGCCTTGGGTTGATGGTAATTAAATCCAATTTAGTCTTCCCATCTTGCGAACTGAATTCAAAAACTAGCTCATTACTATTTAAGCCCAAATAGTTTGTGATTTCTTTCTGTAACCTAGCACTTTCTATATGTATGTCTGTTGAGGTTTCCATCCTAAATTATTTCCTTTTTGAAATTTAATTAATGATCTTGAGTATCCCAACTTTTTTATCCATGGAAAAGTTTCTGCATTTTTGCATTCTCAAATGCAAAGTTAGTCAATTAGTCGCACAAAATTAAAAAGCATGTTAAAAGTAGAACATATAGGCATAGCAGTCAAAAATATGGAAAGTGCTAACTCACTTTTCAGTAAGCTATTCAATAAAGCTCCTTATAAATTAGAAAAAGTGGAAAGCGAAGGTGTTGCAACCTCTTTTTTTCAAATGGGCGAAACTAAAATAGAACTGCTAGAAGCAGAAACTGAAGATAGTGCCATTGCCAAGTTTATTGAGAAAAAAGGGGAAGGTATACATCACATTGCCTATGAGGTTGAAAATATTGAATCAGAAATGAAAAGACTGGAAGCAGAAGGTTTTCAGTTAATTAATAAAGCCCCTAAAAAAGGGGCTGATAATAAATTAGTCTGCTTTTTACATCCTAAAAGCACTAATGGCGTACTAATAGAACTATGCCAGGAAATCAAAAACTGATTATTGGTGCTGAATAGAATTATAGTATTTAACTTTCTTTTTACCTTGACGGGTTTGAAAAGAGCTTTTCTGACAAGCGGAAAAAAGAAATGCGCCTAAAAGCAAGAAAATGAATGATTTAAATAATTTAGTTTTCATAATACAAAAGTATAAAATTCAATTAAGAAACTCAAAAATATTAAAATGAGCGATCAAAATAGAACAGAAATAAATAAACTAGGTGAATTTGGTCTAATCGATAAAATCGCAGAAAAGTTCAGCAAACAGAATAATTCTACGAAATATGCCATTGGGGATGATGCAGCGGTGATTGATGTGGGCGATTATTACCAATTAGTTTCCACCGATATGCTCATAGAAGGCGTTCATTTTGACCTTTCTTATTTTCCTTTACACCATTTGGGATTTAAAGCGGTGGCAGTAAATGTATCAGATATTGCTGCAATGAACGGAATAGCAGAGCAAATTACTGTAAGCTTAGCTTTGAGCAATAGGTTTTCATTGGAAGCCATTGATGCATTTTACGAAGGAGTAAAAGCAGCTTGCGATGCCTATAAGGTTGATTTGGTTGGTGGTGATACAACCGCTTCTCCTTCTGGATTGATGATTTCGGTTACGGCTATTGGTAAAGTAGATAAAGACAAAATTGCTTACCGCTCTGGCGCAAAAGTGAATGATATAGTTTGCGTTACAGGAGATTTAGGTGGTGCTTATATGGGATTGCAGGTTTTGGAAAGAGAAAAGCAAGTATTTTTAGAAAATCCTGATATGCAGCCGCAGCTAGATAAATATCAATATATAGTGGGAAGACAACTAAAACCTGAAGCCAGAATGGACTTGGTTCACGAGCTTCTGGATTTGAAAATTGTACCGACTTCCATGATTGATATTTCCGATGGGCTTGCTTCTGAATTACATCATATTGCCAAACATTCAGATGTGGGCATCAATGTTCATGAAGATAAATTGCCTTTTGCTACAAACACCCAAGAAACTGCAATTGAATTCAAATTAGATCCGAATACTGCCATTCTAAATGGAGGCGAGGATTACGAATTGCTTTTCACCATTTCGCAAGATGATTTTGAAAAAGTAAAAAACCATCCTGACATTCATTTTATCGGCTATATCAATGAAAAATCAAGTGGCTTAAATTTGGTAACCACTAAAGGAAATCCTATTCCATTGAAGGCACAGGGCTGGGATCATTTTGGTTCTTAAAAATGAACACAATAGATACAAAAGAAAACAAAAGGACAGCCGTGGGCTGTTTTTTTAACCGCTGAGTTTCTACAGTGGGATAGCTATTTACAATGTTGGTGCGAGCTTCTTACTCTAAAGCATGAGCTAAGAAGCTCGCGCTAGCATTTACGGTAATTACCAACTTTTCCAAAATTTCTATCCATTGCTATACCCTGCCAAAGCCTGATAAACCTTATGAATTGGTAAACCCATAACAGTAAAATAAGAACCTTCCAGTTTTTCAATATGTGTTAAACCAATGCCTTCCTGAATACCATAGGCACCTGCTTTATCGAATGGTTTATGGTTTAAGATATAATCCCAAATCACTTCTTCCTCTATGGGATTGAAATAAACTAAAGTCTCATCTGAATATTTTTCAAACTTACCATTGTGCAACACACAAAATCCTGAAACCACTTGATGTGCTCGTCCGCTTAGTTTGCTTAACATACTGAAAGCTTCTTCCTCATCTTGGGGTTTTTCCAGTAATTCATTATCAATCAAGACCGTAGTATCAGCAGTTAAAATGATTTTATCGGTATATTTTTCATCTTCTGCAAAAGCTTTGGCTTTCTTTTCTGCCAAAAAAGAGGCTACTTCAGTATGAGGCATATCTTCCGGATAAGATTCTTCTGTATCCTTAGCTTCGGTAGAAAATTCAAAACCTGCTTTGGTCAGTATTTCTTTTCTTCTGGGCGATTTAGACCCTAAAATAAGAGGGTAATTCAAATTCATCTTCTTGTATTGAGCCAAATAAAAATCCACATATGGTTTTAGGATAGAAATAAGTCGATTTCTGGGGCATGGTATAGCCTGTATTGCAGACTTTCTTCACCTGCTCCATGCTTATTTCTTTCGTTATTAATGCACACTGCACTTCATTTTTCAAGAGTTTCCTAATGCAAGCCGTGAAATTGCGTTCAAATTGAATGGATTCAGAGCTTCGCTGCTCTTTTCCTTTTATTCCTAAGATCTTCTCTATGAAAAAATAATGCAGCACAGTCAAATCCAAATGCTTTACTTCATCAGGGAAATTCCACTTCAATTCTGAAATCTTTTCAGGCTTTAAGCGGATTTTATAAGTATTTTCCTTGAAAAGCATACCAAAAGCCCACTTTTTCCCTAAAATAATTTCATGAACATCTTCTGGGTTTTCAAGTGTTTTGATAATAAAATCCTCCTCTAGTTTCTTCAGAATTTCCTTTTCTGACAGATCAGGAATATCCTTTATTAATCGGTGCGTGGGCAAAATTCTTAAATCATCGGAATCAGAATTGGTCAGGTACATCATGTGGAAATTATACCCTTCTTGTCCCGTATGATTAGGATTTTGCTCCATCATTTTTTTTCTATAAAGCAAAGAACCCTCATAGCGATGGTGTCCATCAGCTAAAATGATTTGCTGAGGTGCTATTTTCTCTATAAATTTTTTGATGATTTTTGCATCATGAATAACACTGACTACTTCCCGTACTCCTTGATAATCTTCCAGTTCACCTAAGGGCATTTCCATACTCTCATCCATGTAAGGCTCCAACTCAAATTCAGGATCGGAATACAAGCCATGAGTAGCACTTACATTCAATTGGGTTTTATCTAACAATTCGATTCTGTCATTTACAGATTTAGGAATTGTATTTTCATGTCTTAAAATAACTTTTTCATCCCAATCATAAGCTTTAATGAAGGTGATAAAGCCTTTTCTCACATGCTCTCTAGTAGATCCAGGCAATGTGAAATACTGATAATAAACATAAATCCCGGGAAGCGGATCCTGTTTCAAAATCCCTTCTTTTTTCCATTTTGCTAATCGCTCTGCCGCCATATCAGCAGATTCTTCTCCGCCTTTGGGCACAGACAAATGAATACTATTCAAAGGATTCTTATAAAGCGCCTCTCTTTGCTTGGCTGATACCACATCAAATAAGGGGCTGGTCAAACTCTCTATTTCCTTTTGGAGCTTAGCATTGTAACGCCAAGCTTTAATTGGCTTAATTTCTGCCATTATATGGATTTAAAAATTAAACAAAATATTTTTGGCATTAAATACCAATCCTTCAGATTCCTGATTCCGGTCGGTGTGCCACCGACCGGGGATAAATACCCTTAACCAGATACCATGGTTGGTGGCACACCAAGCATTTTAAGCTTTAATCTGTAAGGTTAAATTTCTGTTATAAACTAAATAACGTAAGAATTGCAGACCTTATTTACAACCTGTTCTTTTTCCATAAAGAAACCTTTTTACCATTCGCTTCCTGCGCAGTTTGCTTTTTTTGTCTTTCCGACCACAATTTAACTGCTAAAGCTGCAGCGATTTCTGTTTCCACATCTGATACTTTTTCATCCAAATCACTTGGCTGGAAGTATTTTTCAATGAATTTAGTATCGAAATCACCGCTGGTGAACGCTTCATGCTTCAATACATATTTACAGAAACTAAGCGTTGTTTGAATCCCCACTATTTCATATTCATCTATAGCACGAATCATTCTGTTGATGGCTTCTTCTCGATTATCAGCATAAGTAATCAGTTTAGCAATCATCGGATCGTAATGAATTGGAATATCCATTCCTTGCTCAAAACCGTCATCTACTCTCACTCCTGTTCCTTGTGGTCTTTTGTAAACTTTTAGATTCCCGATATCAGGCAAGAAATTGTTTTGCGGATCTTCTGCATAAACCCTCACTTCTACTGCATGACCTTTTATAGTCAAATCTTCCTGCTTAATAGATAAAGCTTTTCCTTCTGCAATTCTGATCTGTTCTTTAACCAAATCAACTCCTGTAATTTGTTCTGTTACAGGGTGCTCTACCTGCAGACGAGTATTCATTTCCAGGAAATAAAAATTTAATTTATTATCCACTATGAATTCTACCGTTCCTGCTCCATAATAATTACAGGATTTTGCTACATCAATAGCAGCTTGTCCCATTTGCTCTCTAATTTCTGGGGTCAAAACACTTGAAGGTGCTTCTTCAATAACTTTTTGGTGTCTTCTTTGAATAGAACATTCTCTTTCAAATAAATGGATCACATTTCCTTTTTGGTCTCCCAAAACTTGAATTTCAATATGGCGAGGAGAAGTCACAAATTTCTCAAGAAATACAGCACCGTTTCCAAAAGCATTTTTAGCCTCACTTACCGCTCTATCCATTTGAGATTCAAAATCCGCAGGATCTTCCACTATCCTCATTCCTTTTCCACCACCACCAGCACTGGCTTTTATTAATATAGGGTAGCCAATTTCATCTGCTTTTTCTTTTGCTAATTTTATATCCGTAATGGCTTTATCCAAACCTGGTACCAATGGTACATCTCTTTTCAAAACAGCTGCTTTTGCAGATAGTTTATCACCCATTATTTCAATAGACTCAGCAGAAGGCCCTATGAAAATGATTCCTTCCTTTTCAACTTGTCTGGCGAAATCAGCATTTTCCGAAAGGAAGCCGTATCCAGGGTGGATGGCATCTACTTTTAATTTCTTACAAGTTTCGATTATTTTATCTATCCTTAAATAACTTTCTGAAGAAGCTGGTGGACCTACGCAAACGGCTTCATCTGCATAGCGAACATGAAGTGCATTTCTATCCGCTTCACTATATATAGCAACAGTTTTTATACCCAATTCACGCGCAGAACGCATTACTCTAAGGGCAATTTCACCTCTGTTGGCAACTAAGATTTTTTTAATATCCGGCATATCAATTAGTCTTACAATATCAAATAAAAATTGAAGTACAATGCTACATAATTATTGTCTTTTTTACTAAAAAATAAGGCTTTAAAGCGGGGGGGCTATTTTTTCAGTAAAACCTTTTTTGTTACCTTTGGTTTTTGATTAGAATAAGTATAGATACAATAAAATAGATAAACGTGGATTTATTTGAGAAATTGAAAGTGGATCGTGGACCGTTAGGTAAGCATTCCAACGTAGAAGAAGGTTATTTCATGTTCCCTAAATTAGAAGGAGAGCTTTCTCCTCACATGAAATTTAGAGGGAAAGAAGTGTTAACCTGGAGTTTGAATAACTACTTAGGTTTAGGTAACCATCCTGAAATAAGAAAAGAAGATGCTGAATCCGCTGCTAAATGGGGATTAGCTTATCCTATGGGAGCAAGAATGATGTCGGGAAATACTTCTCAACATGAAGAATTAGAAAGACAATTAGCTGAATTCATCAAAAAAGATGAAGTAATGCTTTTAAATTATGGTTACCAAGGAGTTCTATCTATTATAGATGCAGTGGTCGGCAGAAAAGATGCTATCGTGTATGATGCTGAATGCCATGCTTGTATAGTAGATGGTGTTCGTTTGCATATGGGGAAAAGATTTGTTTATCCTCATAATGACATAGAAAGCCTAGAAAAGCAATTACAAAGAGCAACTAAGCTAACCCAAGAAACTGGTGGTGGAATATTAGTTATTACTGAAGGAGTATTCGGTATGACTGGTGCTATGGGTAAATTGAAAGAAACCCTGGCCCTTAAAGAGAAATACGAATTCCGTTTATTATGTGATGATGCCCATGGTTTTGGTACAATGGGAGAAACAGGTGCAGGAACAGCTGAGCAGCAAGGTGTGATGCAAGAAGTAGATTTATACTTCAGCACATTCGCTAAGTCTATGGCACTAATCGGTGCTTTTGTTGGTGGCGATCCTGATATCATCAAATTCTTAAGATTCAATATGCGTTCGCAGATCTTTGCGAAATCTTTACCTATGCCAATGGTAGAAGGTGCGCTTAAGCGTTTGGAATTATTAAGAGATCAGCCTGAGCATAAAGAGAATTTATGGAAAATAGTTGATGCATTACAAAGTGGCCTACAAGAAAAAGGGTTTAGCATAGGAACAACCCAATCTCCGGTTACCCCTGTAATGTTGAATGGTACAGTTGGTGAAGCAGCAGCTTTAGCTTATGACTTAAGAGAGAATTTTGGAATATTCTGTTCTGTTGTAATCTATCCTGTAGTGCCAAAAGACACTATTTTGTTAAGATTAATCCCTACAGCATCTCATAGTTTGGAAGATGTTGACCGTACAATTAAAGCATTTGAAGCAATAAAAGATAAGCTAAAAGAGGGTCATTATAGGGAAAATGAGCTAGCAAAAGCATTTAAAGAGTAATTTTTTAGGAAAAATGTTGCGCTAATTGTTGTTTTTAACTGTTTTTACCTATATTGCTTTCAATTAAATAATTTATTTAGTCAACCGTAAACTAAAATAAGAATGAAAAGATTCGAACAAGTAAGAGACCTTATCATGGGTCTAGAAGGTGATTTTGAAAAATTCTACGACAAAGAGAATCAGGCAGCTGGTACTCGAGTAAGAAAAGGAATGCAAGAGTTGAAAAACTTAGCACAAGAAATCAGAATTGAAGTTCAAGATATCAAGAACAAATCTTAATTAGAATTTGAATGATTTCGAAAGAGGTTGACTATAAGTCAGCCTTTTTTTTTGAGCAAAATTTAATTGAATTAATTACTTTTTAGCATTTTCAAAACTAAAAAGAATAGGAAGAAAGAGGCAGATTTGCATTCTTTAGCTCTCTAAAAATTATGAAACTGTAAAAATTAGATTTTACTGATCTAAATAAATAGCAGACCTCTCCATTACGTAGCAGGTGAAAGATTTATTTCATTGCTTCTTCTACCATTTTTTTAGAACCTGTATAAAAAGGAACTCTTTGGTGCAAAGATTCCGGTTGTATATCAAGAATCCTTTTTTCACCATCTGTTGCAAGTCCACCTGCTTGTTCACAAATCATCGCTAGAGCATTGCATTCGTAATTCAAACGCAATTTACCATCTGGTGCCTTTTCAGTTGAAGGATATATATAAATCCCACCTTTCAATAAGTTTCTGTGAAAATCAGCTACTAATGAACCAATGTAGCGAGCTGTATATTTTTTATCTTTACAGCTTTCAATATACTGTTGCACTTTTGGTTGCAAACTTCTATAACTGCCTTCATTAATTGAATAAATCTTTCCGTCTTCAGGGATTCTCATATCCGCATGAGATAAGAAAAACTCACCTAAAGAAGGATCATAAGTAAATCCATTTACACCTCGGCCTGTCGTATAAACCAGCATAGTAGAAGAACCATATAATAAATATCCAGCAGCTACTTGTTCTGATCCCTTTTGCAAAACATCTTCATTTGTGACCTTGCTTCCAACAGGGGAAACCCTTCTAAAAATAGAGAATATTGTACCTATGGAAACATTCACATCAATATTGGACGAACCGTCTAATGGATCCATGGAAACAATATATCTTCCATCCTTATTATTCAAATCCAGAATTTCATCATCCTCCTCAGAAACAATAGCACAAACCTCTCCTCCATTTTTCAATGCTCTGATGAATCGAATATTAGCAATAACATCAAGTTTCTGTTGTTCTTCTCCTTGAATATTCTCAGTTCCGTAAGCACCTCCTATATTTAATAAACCTGCACGATTCACCTCTCTATGGATGATTTTCCCCGCCAAGGCGATATCTCTAAGTAATTGGGAAAGTTCACCAGAAGCAAAAGCAAAATCGTTTTGTTTCTTCTTAATAAATCGGTCTAAGGTGATGCCAACTGAGGTGGCTAATTTAGTTTGCATGGAATATTTATTTGTATTGACGCTAAATTATGAAAAAATTGCAGCTTATTTTGCCAATCTTTACAAAAAGGAACATATGCAGGTATTTAAATTTGGTGGCGCATCAATAAAGGACGCTGAAGCAGTAAAGAATATGTCGGAAATTTTGAAAAGATTTCCCGATGAAAAAATAATTGTTGTGGTTTCGGCTATGGGTAAAACTACTAATGCTCTGGAAGAAATATTGCATTTAGAACTAAAGGGACTATCGACTGAGACTTCCATCCAGAATCTTTTTAAATACCATGCATCTCTCATTTTCTCATTATTTGATAAGAATCAATCAAAGCCGATTCAAATATTGGAAAATCTTTTTGAAGATTTGAAAACAAAACTTTCTGTGCTTAATAAATCCCGATATGATGAATCTTATGATAGCATCATTTCTTTTGGCGAACTAATCTCTTCCAACATACTTTTGGAATTTCTACGAAAAGAAGCCTTTTCTATTTCAAAGATTGATGCGAAAGATTGCATCAGAACAGATGAAAGTTTTAGGGATGCTTTGGTGAATTGGGAGAAAACGAAAGAAATAATAAAGAAAACTATTGAGCATGAATTTAACCAAAGCCAATTGATCATTACCCAAGGTTTTCTTGGAGGTACTCAAAAAGGAAAAATCACCACACTAGGCAGAGAAGGTTCAGATTTTACTGCCGCCATTTTTGCCTATTGCACTAATGCCCAAGCGGTAACTATATGGAAAGATGTTCCGGGAATATTAAATGGCGATCCAAAAAAAATAAAAGATGCCGTTTTGTATCAAGAACTTTCTTATCAAGAAGCGGCAGAAATGACCTATTATGGAGCTTCCGTAATCCATCCAAAAACCATTAAGCCGTTAGCCATTGCAGGTATTCCAATGCATGTACGGTCATTCAGCTTCCCAGAGAAAGGTGGTACCATAATACATGATTGTAAAATAGTACATCAAATCCCTTGTATCATTATTAAAGAAAAACAAAGCCTGATTACCTTCAAATTGACTGATTTCACTTTTATTACAGAGGCATTGATAAGTAAAATATTTGAAGCATTAAACAAGCATCATATCAAAATAAACATGATGCAAAATACTGCAATTTCTTTCAGCATTTGTGTGAATGATGATCTACATCGATTAGATCAACTAATGACTGAATTAAAAGATGATTTTTCGATATTTTACAATAAGGGATTAGAGCTTATCACCATAAAAAATTTTGATGAAAGCCTAATCAGCAGGATGACAATAAATAAGGAGATTTATCTGGAACAAAGGACACGGAAAAATTATCAAGTGGTGGTTAAAAATGAAGTTTGATATGATTCTACCACCATATTTTACTAGAACTCTTGATCCTTTGCTTTCACCAAAAGAAATTTTACCACAAAGTAACAAAAGAGAACAAAAGGAAATAATCAAGATTATTTCTAAATCATCTTGCTGAAATACTCATTTACAAAGGTCCTTTGTCCCTCGTTGTAGAGGTTATAAACATTAAAATTAAAAAGAATACCCTTCGGGACTTGTAGAAGTTTCATATAAGATAATAATTGGGCTTCATGTACTGGCAATATATCTTTAACTGCTTTCAATTCAATGCAAATAGCATTCTCAACTAATAAGTCACATTTTAAATTTACATCCAAGTCTAATCCTTTAAAATCAATTGAAATCATTTTTTCAGTCTGAATTTCGATATTTCGATTTTGAAGTTCATGTACCAAACATTTTTGATATACACTTTCTAATAAACCTGGCCCTAATTCCTTGTGGACTTCAATTGCTGCACCATTTATTTTATAGGTTAGTTCGTTAAGATAGGACTTACTGTTTTTCATTTTTTATGGGTTTGGTTGAATTGTTTAGTATTTCAAATGTATTATTTATGATGTATTCTTCCAAAACTGCAGCTTTTAAATAGAAAATTTAAAACACTCAATTTCGCTTTATGAATTGCCTAAGGCAATTCAACTTTTGTTTTCTTTTGTTCTTTGTGGTTAAAGCAAATCACAAAGTGATTAAAATATAAGTTTTAAAATTAAATCAATCGGTTTTTAGGTGAATACATCTAAAAAGGACCTATCAATTGGCAAGGGAATTAAAAAAGGTTTAAATTCTAAACTCTAAAATCCTATCATCATTTTTTAAACCACCCTCAAAACCAAGCCCTTCAAATACTCACCTTCTGGATGGAAAATATTAATGGGATGATCAGCTGGTTGGTGAAGTTGGTGCAAGATTTGAACTTGCCTTCCTGCTCTTGCTGCTGCTGAAAAAATAACCGTTCTGAATTGCTCTTGATTGACTACCTGAGAGCAGCTGAAAGTAAAAAGCACACCTCCAGATTTCATATTCTTCATGGCTTTCTCATTTATAGTTCTATATCCTTGCAAGCCATTTTTCAATACTTTTCTGTGCTTAGCAAAAGCAGGAGGATCTAAAACAATCACATCATATTTCTCTGGCATTTCATTGAGAAAATTAAAAACATCTGCCGTAAAAGATTGATGATTTTGAGCTTCCTTAAAATTCAAGCCTACATTTTGATCAGTTAAATCAATTGCACCTTGAGAACTATCCACACTATGCACTAAATCAGCACCTGCTTGCAATGAATAAATAGAAAAGCCACCTGAATAGCAGAAAGTATTGCATACTTTATTGCCCTTACTGTATTGTTCTAGCAGTTTTCTATTTTCTCTTTGATCAATGAAGAAGCCGGTTTTTTGACCGCTTACCACATTGATATTAAAAGTGTTTCCGTATTCTTTAACCAACCACTCCTCTTTTTCTTCTCCATAAATGAAAGCATCTGAGGTTTCTAATTCAGCTTTGAAAGGAAGCGTATGAGCACTTTTATCATAGACCGCTTTTAATCTATCGCCCAATAGCTCTTTCAAGACTTCTAAGAATACTTCTTTGATTTGATACATACCTACTGTGTGCGCCTGAAAAACCACGCAGCCATCATAATAATCGACTATGAGCCCAGGGAAACCATCTCCCTCACCATGAACCAATCTAAAAACATTGGTTTCAGGATTATCCCAAAGATTTGCAGTCTTTCTCAATTCAATAGAAGATTGTAATTTCCTTTTCCAGAAGTCCTGATTAATTTCCTCTTTTTGGAAAGTCAGCATTCGCACTGCAATAGAACCTACTTGAAAATAACCAATCCCAATAAACCTTTTATCTTGGGTATGAATTTCTACAAAATCACCTTCTTTCACTTCACTAGGTACAGGATGTATGGCACCTGAAAATATCCAAGGATGGAATCGCTCTAATGATTTTTCTTTTCCTTTTTTGAGGTTGATGATCGGTAATGGGCTTTGCATAAAATTCGGATTCTAAAATATTATGCAAATATGGGGAAATTTGGGGAAGAAGGTTGTGATTTCATTCTACTAATTCAAATTCCACCACCACTGGAAAATGATCTGACAAAAAAGTATCCTGAATTCTTAAACTATAGTTTTTATAACTCTTGATTTCAAATCCTTGATAGAAAACATAATCAATTCGCCTGTCATAGTTTTCTCCTATTTTAAAGGCATTGTAAGTTCCCAGAGGTCCTAAATTTAATTCAGCTTGAAAAGCATCCTTTAATTCTGAATCGATGATTTTTTGAATAGGCTTTGTTTCTGGTTCTAAATTAAAATCACCCATTAAAAATACTTTACCAGTGTGATCTAATTCTTCAATTCTCGATAAAATCAAATCCACACTTTTAGCTCTTGCTTCCTCTCCCACGTGATCAAAATGCGTATTCAAAACCAAAATCAAATCATTGGTTTGCTTATCAACTAATTTAGCCCAGGTGCAAACTCTCGGTAAGGCTGCATCCCAAGCCTTTGCTGGAATTTCAGGATTTGGAGATAGCCAAAAAGTAGCACTATCAATAATGGAAAACCTATCTTTTTTATAGAAAATAGGGGAATATTCGCCTTTGATTTTACCGTCATCTCTTGCCACCCCAATTCGGGCATAATCTTCTAAGTTATTCTCCAAAAATTTAATTTGAGAATGCACTACTTCCTGCATTCCGATGACATCCAAGTCTTCAATCTTAATAAAATTGAGAATTTGATCTTTTCTATTATCCCATTGATGAACTCCTTCTTTAGGATTTTCAAATTTTATGTTGAAGGTGCATACCTTGGTGGTTTGGGCTAATAATTGAAAGTTCAAGAACAGTGAGAACAGAAAAATTAAACTTCGCATGACTAAAAGTATTTATAAATGATGAATACTGTGGATAATAGGAATTTTTAGTCCTTGCAAACGACACCCCTATAATCCCCTCTAGGGGATAGTTCTCACAGATTTACACCAACAGAAAATAATAAGTTTTTCACTATTTTCATTAAGGATCTAAAGATTCAATAATATCTTATTTACTCCAATTTACAGTTTTAGATTGAAGATCAGAAGAATTAGTTCCGACCATTATCTCAAATTCACCTGCTTCCCAAGTATGGACAATATTTTGATCAGTCAGATTATCATAAGTATAGAATTTCAAATCCTCGGTCGAGATTTCAAATTCAATATCCTTTGTTTCCCCTGCTTTGATTAATACCTTCTTAAAAGCTTTTAATTCTTTCATGGGGCGAGTAGTTGTACCCACTTTATCTCTAATGTATAATTGTACTACTTCTTTCCCATCCTTTTCACTGGTATTCTTCACAGGAATAGTAACTTTCAATTTATCATCTGTTTTTAAATCCGCACTGCTTAAGTTAATTTCTCCATATTCAAATTGGCTGTAACTCAACCCAAACCCAAAAGGAAATTGAGGTTCATTGCTAACATCCAAATAGTTGGTTTTGAACTTTTGAAACCATTCACCCTCAAGTGGTCTTCCAGTATTTTTATGGCTATAATAGATCGGCACTTGCCCAACATTTTGAGGGTAAGACATGGTCAGTTTACCTGATGGATTTACGTCTCCGTATAAAACATCAGCTAAAGCTAAGCCTGCTTCAGAGCCCGGAAACCATGCATTTAAAATAGCATCCGAATGAGGAAGAATTTCTCCTAGAACTAATGGTCTCCCACTCAATAAAACTACTACAACTTTTTTACCTGTTGCTTTTAGAGCCTTTAATAAGCGAACTTGAACGTCCGGAATGCTGATATCGGTTAAACTAGAACTTTCTCCTGAACTTTCGGAAGCTTCTCCCAAAATCGCCACTACTACATCAGAACTTTTGGCCAAGCTAACTGCTTCGGCAATCATTTCAGATTCAGGTCTGTCATCACGGTAAGTGTTTTTGCCAAACATGCCAATTCGCTCTTCTAAATCGGGATCTTCCACCAGATTAGAGCCTTTGGCATATTGAATATTATCAGGATTTGCTGAAACCTCTTTCATTCCATCATAAATGGAAACAGATTTCATAATATCTGCACTTACACTCCAAGTGCCGACCATATTTTCTTTATTGTTGGCTAATGGACCAATCAAAGCAATTTTAGCTTCTTTTTTAATCGGCAAGGCTTCACTCTCATTTTTCAGTAAAACCATAGATTCGGAAGCTATTTTTCTTGCCACAGCCCTATTTTCATCGGAAAAAATTTCTTTGGCTGCACGCTCTTCGTCCATATATTTATAAGGATCGTCAAATAAGCCTAATTGATATTTAGCCTTTAAAATGAGCCTGCAGGCATTATCAATGGTTTCTTCCGAAACTTTGCCTTCATCCACTGATTTTTTAAGTGTAGTTAAAAAGCCTTCACTTACCATATCCATTTCAACACCTGCATTTAAAGCTAAAGCGGATACATCTTGTAAATCTCCCATGCCATGCGCAATCATTTCACTCACCCCAGTATAATCACTGACTACAAAACCATCAAATCCCCATTCTTTACGAAGGACTTCAGTCATCAGCCATTTATTGCCTGTTGCCGGAACTCCATCCACTTCATTAAAAGAAGCCATCACAGTTCCCACTCCAGCATCTACTGCTGCTTTATAGGGCGGAAAATAATCATTATACATTCTCAATCGGCTCATGTCCACGGTATTGTAATCTCTACCGGCTTCTGATGCTCCATAAAGTGCAAAGTGTTTTACACATGCCAGCAAAGTATTTTCAGCTGACAAATCATCTCCTTGGTAACCACGAACCATGGCTGCAGCAATTTGACTGCCTAAATATGGATCTTCTCCACTACCTTCAGAAACTCTCCCCCAACGAGGGTCTCTTGAAATATCAGTCATAGGCGAAAAGGTCCAAGCTATGCCATCAGCAGATGCTTCTTCAGCAGCAATTCTTGCAGATTGCTGAATCAAATCCATATCCCAGCTTGCAGATAGTCCAATTGGAATTGGGAAAGTTGTTTTGTATCCGTGAATCACATCCTTGGCAATAATTAACGGAATTCCCAATCGGCTTTCTTCTACTGCCACTTTTTGTACAGCACGGATTTTATCCAATCCATTTATATTGAATAATCCTCCTACTTTTCCCTCTTTGATTTGTTTTGCAATGCCTTTGTTCGTACTAATTCCTGTGCTAACATCACCAGCAGAAGGCAAATTTAATTGGCCAATTTTTTCCTCTATTGTCATTTCAGATAGCAGGCTATCTACTTTTTGATCTATTTCAGAAGAATTATTTTCCTCTTGAGTATTTTCACAAGCACTCAAAATGAAAAGAAAACAGAGCGTGAGTAATAGTAAAAATTTCATTAGTATTTTATTTTGAATTTGAAAATAACCAAGACAATAATTCAGGCTCAGCAAATGCAGGATCCCAACTGTTGTGATTGGCTTCCTTATAAAGTGTAAACCTAACATCCGCATTAACTGCTTTTAAAGCATCTACCATTTCTTTGGAATAAGAAGGAAGCACAACATTATCTTTTTCACCATGAAAAACCCATAAATTAACTTTTTGAGCATAATTTTTAACTGAAGAAGGATCACCAGCACCACAAATAGCTATTGCTGCGGCAAAAGTATCCGGTTTGCGATGAAGCAATTCGAAAGTTCCCATTGCGCCCATAGACAATCCGCCCAAATAAATTTTATCAGTATTTACATTTTTATGGGATTGTAAAGAATCCAATAAGCTTATCACTTTCTTTAATGATGGATTAGGTTCAGCTGAATAATCAAATTTAAAAACGTTCCCCTTTTGTGATCTATCTACATTCGCTTTTGCCCAATAATCATTTTTTGGGCATTGCGGGAAAACTACTATAGCTGGATATTTCTCCCTGTTCTCTTCATTTAGAAATAAATTGGAACCATGAACCAACTGCTTTTCATTATCATTACCTCGCTCACCAGCCCCGTGTAAAAATAGCACAAGAGGATATTTCTTGTCAGCATCAAAATTTTTCGGATATAGAATTCTGTAATTTAAGCTGTCTCCAGTTTCGATATACACTTCCTTATCAAAAGCGGATTTATCTTGTGCGTTTAATACTAAAGGCATGACAAACAGCGCCAGAAATATTGATTTCAAATTATTCTTCATAGTAAAATCCTAGTTTAGAGAGTCCACTTTCAATTTCTGTATTTTGCATAAAAAGTCCCCATATCAAGCCTGAGCGATGGTTTTCAATCATCACAGGAATTGGGCCTTGGTCAATTGCCAAATAGCGTGGCAAATACCAATCATGTTCAAATGAAAAAGCATCATAAGGCCCGTAATCACCTATCAGACTATCTCTTTTCGGTTCATATAAGAATTTCAGGAATTGCATACTTTCTTTCGGGGTATAAGGAAAAGAAGAAAGTGCTGCAGTCGGAGAAATCACTCCTAAATCATCACTTGGATTATGGCCAGCATAGCCTCTCATGGAATAGCTGGAAGTCAATCCCCACAAATTCTCACCATATCCTTCAAAGTTATTGGGGTTTTCTACTGCATATCGATATTGAATGAGCGCATGATTTTTATTCAAATCCCAGTAGTCTCCATATTTATCATTCAAATTTTTAGGATTAAGTCCTAAATAAGAATAATGAGCCCAAAACAAAGGTCCAACTGCTTTATCAGCATGTTCATAATGATCTAAAATGGTAGGCAAGCCGTAGGCAGTGGTATCATTTGCAATAGCCCCATCTCTAGCCCAACCTTTGTGGTAAACATCAGCATCTATCGGATGAGTAGGAGAAGAAGCCGCCAAGACATACATAATCAAACATTCATTATAGCCTCCAACCGGAAAATTCATATCCCAGCCATGATTGGGAGACCAATGCCAATACAAAACATCTTCACCACCTTTGGTGTACCAATCCCATTCAACCTCTTCCCAGATTTTAGTGATACGTTGTGCAAGTTTTTCTTCTTGAGCATTGCCTGTATCCAGAAATTGTCTTACCGTTAATAATCCTTGGATTAAAAAAGCTGTTTCTACCAAATCTCCACCATCATCCTTAGCTGAGAAAGCTTTTACTTCTCCCGTTTCACCATTTAGCCAATGCGGATAGGCTCCATGAAAACGATCAGCCGTTTCAAGGAAATTAAGAATTTTCTCAAATCTCTCAATAGCTTGAGTTCGCTCAATAAACCCTCTTTCTACACCCACAATTATGGCCATCAAACCGAAACCAGAGCCTCCAGAGGTCACGATATGCTTATCATCAGAAGGATAAACATCATCCTCATGAAATCTTTCTCTTGCCAAACCAGAATTAGGTTCCGCACCATCCCAGAAATATTGGAAAGTTTGATATTGAACTAAATTCAATAATGAATCTTCATCAATATTGGAGACTTCTCCCTCATGTTCTTTTTGCTTTTCAGGTGCTGAGCAAAAAGTAAAAAGTAAAGCTGTGGTTAGAAGTAAAAGTGAATTTTTCATTTCAAAATATTTATATGGAATCTAATAATTAATTTCACAAAAACTTATTATTTGGTACTGACTATCAAAGAGATACAATTTTCTCTCAAGTAATTGCCTAATAGGCTCTATTTAATAAGTAAATCCTAAATCGGTTAAACCATTTTGCACATCAGGATCTTGCATAAAAACATCCCAAATCAATGCTGTTCGGTGATTTTCAATCATGGTAATAATCGGTCCTTGGTCAATGGCCAAATAGGAATCCGCATACCAGTCTTGCGTCACATTAAAAGCATCATAAAATCCATATTCTCCCCATAATCTATCGCCCAACAAATAATAAAAATGTTCTATGGCTTTCATAGATTCCTCTGGAGTATAAGGAATGGAAGAAATAGCCGCAGTTGGTGTAATCACCCCTAAATCATTTCCTGGAGAATGTGCATTATAACCTTCATGATTATCACTGGCCGTTAACCCCCATGATGATTCGCCATAGCCTACATAATTATTAGGGTTGTCAATACAATAAGCTTGATTGATTAATGAATGTGCCTGATTTTGCTCCCAATAATTAGCATATTGATCTTGAAGATTTCGAGGATCTAAACCTAAAAATGAATAATGAGCAAAGAAAAGTGGACCTCCTCTACCTTCACCTAATGGCATGGGAATCCCGTATGATGAACTTCCATTCACAATTCCACCGTTTCTGGCCCAACCAGCATCATAAACAGATTTTTCGATTGGGTGGGTCGGTGAAGAAGCAGCCAATACATAAATAATTAAACTTTCATTCCAACCTCTGATCGGTAAGTTCATTGCCCATTCATTTTGAGGCGACCAATGCCAATACAAAACATCTTCACCGCCTTTGGTAAACCAATCCCATTCTACTTCTTCCCATAGGGTGGTAATTTGGTTTATAATGGCTAATTCCTGAGCATTCGTTTCATCCAAATATTGTCTTACAGCCAACAAACCTTGAATCATAAAAGCAGTTTCCACCAAATCAGCTCCATCATCTAAATCGCTAAAAGGAATAGTAGCGCCTGTATTTCCGTTCATCCAGTGTGGCCACACACCATGAAAACGGTCAGCTTGGGTTAAAAAATTAACGATTTTTTCGAAACGACCTACACCTTCAGTGCGAGTAATAAATCCTCTTTCAATTCCGACTATAATAGCCATTAAGCCGAAGCCAGAACCGCCAATAGTCACTAAATCTCCAGAAGTGTTTCTTTCTCGTGCCAGACCACTATTAGGGTGGGCAAAATCCCAGAAATATTTGAATGTCTGTGCTTGAATTTTGGTTAATAATTCCTGCTCAGTGATTTGATCAAATTTGTAGGTGGAATCTAATTGAGTATAAAAGTTTTTGGAAAATCCTTCAAACTCGAAAAGATCTTCACTTTTAAGATTATTGGAAATTCTAAAATCATATCTTGAAAAATCATTGGCCTCTTCTGTGCTTTGGATTTGCAATGTTTTTTGGTCTTCAGAAAGCTGATAATTTAAAGGAAGGCGGGCTCCTTTGTTAATTAATGTGATAAAATTATCAAAATTCGTTTCAGGACTAAGATTTTGATCAAATTCTAAAATAATTTCAGGAATAAGTGAGACATCGTGAATTCTATTGCTGGATTGCAAGGAAATCCCATCCACTTCAGCACTAATTAATTTAAATTCTCCTTGTTCAGTTTTAAATTGGTAGGTAGCCCCTGGAAATTCTTTATTATTTGTTGAAAGTACAGCACCGAGGGTAACTGTGTAAATAGTGTTATTTTGAAAATCATTTTCTGGCTGAGCAGAAATAGATTTATCATCATTCAAATAAGAAAATGCTAGAGCCATATTTCCCTCATCAGCTGAAATGGAGATGTTTTCTTCTGCGGAACTTCTATCCAAAGGATCAGAAAATTCTATCACTAAGCCTTTATCAAAAGGGACATTTTCAGTTATTTCAGTTGCATTTAAATTCAGTGTACCTAATCTAATATTCTTCAGTTGTAAGAGCCCCAGTTCATCAGGATCTTGATCAGGCTCTTCTTTACAAGAGAGTATACCTCCACTGATGATGAATATTAAAATTAAGGAGAATAAGTGCGTAGTGAATTTTAACATACAAAATGTAGGTAGGTGTTGAAATGAAAAAGCAGGGGCAAAATAGCCCCTGCCTTATGAAAAAACAATTAAACTATTATGGTTTTTCGGCATCATAAAGAGCTGCTACATCTTCTTCTGAATAAGCAGCATGGAAAATTCTAAAGTCATCTAGTAAGCCTTTGAAGTGATTAGCATTTGGATTTTCATAGTTTCCAAATCCAGCATCATCAAATAAAGTTCCTGCACGAGAATGTATAAACCCTAAAGCTAAGTCATCAAACACTTCAGGTTCAGCACCTCTATAGTCAACCCCTGTGGCAGTTTGTTTTGTATCACCATCTGGCCAAAGATTAAAATCAAAGCTTTTCATTAATTCACCGTTGAAATATAAATATCCCTTTTTCTCCGCGGCATTATAAGTGTACACATTATGATACCATGTTTGAGTTATGGTATTTTTCATTTCGGTAACACTTAAGCTTCTAGCAAAATCCCATCCTTGCCATCCACCACTTGTATTATCAGTAGCATTACTTGGGAAGAACATATCTTCTGCAAATTGGGCACCCTCGTCATTTACATAGGAAACTGCATATTTAGAACCATCGTAAGAACCAAATATTTCATATTGAATTCCAAAGAAAGCCCCTAAACCGAAAACAAACATTCCAGTTTGGTTTCCATCATCGTTAAAATGGTTAGTGGTATCAGGTTTTAGCCAAAAGCTAATTGTGAAATCTTGAGTCTCAGTCAAAAGTGTGCCCGCATCTGCAATCTCTATTATACTTGCATCACCATCAAAATATGCTGCACTTTCGATTGTTCCGAATCTATCTGCTTGATATTCAACTTCTACCTCTGTTCCATCAGCATAATTACCCATTTCATCTGAGGCATTACCATCCAGCTTCCAATAGGCCACTTGAGCAGCTTCTTGAGGAGCTACTACCGGTAATCTACCAGCGGTTTCAAAAGTTCTTGATCCATTAGTTACGGCACCACCATCTGTCGCTGCTACAGCAGAAGAAACCGAAACTGTGTAGTCAGTACCTTGAATCAATTCTTCATTTGGAGTCACAGTTACAACGCTTCCATTAGCAGATACAGTTACAGCAACATCATTATCACCATCACTAACAGAAATATTTGAAGCTGTTGCTGTTGCAGCATCCACTTCTCTATCAAATGTAATTTCAAAAACTGCATCTGGTGGTACATCTGATGCAGAAGTTGCAGCATTCAAATCAACAGTGATTTCTTCACCAGTGGAGATATCAGTTCCTGTTGCGGTTAAGGCTTCAATGGTCAAAGCAGGTGACTCATCTGGTTCATCATCGCAAGCCGTAAAAACCAGTGCACTTAGCAATAAGGCCCCGGTCCAGTACTTCATTTTACTTAGCATTCTCATAATCGTTTTTGTTTTAAGTGTTAAAAATTTAATTCCAGTTTGGGTTTTGGGAAATCTCTCCTTCCGAGATGTTAATTTCAGATTGCGGTATTGGGAATAATTCATGCTTACCCGTCTCAAATCCTAAAGGACCTAAAACATCATCAGCACGGTCTGTTCTAATTAAATCCCAATAACGCAAACCTTCAAAAGCAAGCTCTCGGCTGCGTTCTTCGTAGATAATTTCTCGCAATTGATTGGGGTCGGTTGTAGTAATATCTGGTAATATTTGGTCATCATTTGCTCTAGCTCTTTGTCTTACTTCATTTAAATAAATTAAAGCTTGAGCAGAGCTTCCTGTTTCGTTCAAAGCCTCTGCTGCCATCAATAAAACATCAGCATAGCGAATCACTCTTCTGTTATGTCCCCATCGGTCAGCATTTCTTTCTCCTGTAGCATAAACTTTTCTGTTGTAAGTTTCAATTTGAAGGATAGTTGTTCCATCCTCTGCATAAGTGGTGTCAGGCGTTGTTCCATCTCCTTGAATAGTTACACCATCAATCACATCCCCCAAGAAAATAACAGAGCCTTCTAATCTTGGGTCATTTTCATTATCCATCTTTTCTATCCATGGATAAGAAGGCCTTCCGAAGCCCCAGCCCCAGTTAGGTGTGCCTCTAACTCCTTGTGTATTGGCATATTGATTTCCTCCTAGGGCAAAACTGTTTTCAGGTATTGCGCCAATTTCGAAAACTGATTCTTGACCATGTTCAGTGGCCACTCTAAAGGCCATTTGAAATTCATCCTCTAAATCATATTGCTGAGAATTGATCACTTCCAAAGCATAAGTTGCCGCATCTGAGAACTCTCCTCTGTACAAATGAATTCTTGCCAACATGGCCCGAGCTGCACCTTTGGTAATTCTGCCGGCATCTTCATCAGAGTATTCTGATTTTTCTGGTAAGTTTTCGATTGCAAACATCAAGTCGGGGAAAATAACCTCCGAATAAATGGTTTCTTTATCAGTTCTTGTCAATCCATTAGGAGCCTCAGAGGATTCTACTAATGGAACATCACCAAATGCCTGAACCAAGCTGAAGTAGAAAAATGAACGCAAGAAGCGAGCTTCTCCCAACAATCTATTCTGTAGCTGAGGCTCCATTTCAATTTCAGGCACTTTTTCTAATACTAAGTATGATCTTCTAATTCCTAAGTATAATGTTCTATACCATGTTTCAATATTCCCATCATCAGCAGTAAAAGAGTAATCCTCAAAATTCAGCACTTGTACACCATCACCAGGATTACTTCCTTTCACCATTTCATCCGTCATAATGTCGATTAAAGGAAATCCACCTGAATATATACCCCAAATTCTTAAAGTATTATAAATACCATTAGTGGCAATTATGGCTTCTTCCTGTGTAGCCGGGAAATTTCCAGCTACTAAGGTTGCCTGAGGTTGACGATCCAGAAACTCATCTTTACATCCTAAAACGGATAAGATGACGAGAAAGCTGATTAATGAATATATTTTATAAGTCTTCATCAATTATATATTTTAAAATGTCATATTTAAACCTGCACTTAATACTCGAGTAGTTGGATAAACACCATTATCAATCACACCACCCAAGGCAGAATTACCGCTACCTAACTCAGGTGTATAGCCTGAATAATCAGTCCAAATAAAGAGATTGGTTCCTCTGAAAAATATAGAAGCAGAATTGAAATTGATATTCTCAAGTAATGCCTGCGGTAGTTGATAATTAACCGTTAAAGTTCTAAGTTTTAAGAATGATGCATCCTCTACAAAATAATCAGATGGCTGATAATTTATACCGGAAAGTGACGCTCTAGGATCAGTATTTGAAGTTCCTTCTCCGGTCCATCTATCTAAAAATCGATCTTCAAAATTTAGCGTTGAAAATCTGATGGCTTGTTTTCCATTGTAAATACTATTACCAGACTGTCCGGCAAAGTCAGCTGAAATGTTTAAGCCTTTATAGCCTATATTGAAATTGAAACCGTAAACAAAATTAGGAATCCATGAACCTATGAATGTTTTGTCTTGATCATTTAATTCTCCATCACCATTAACATCTTCATAGATGAAATCTCCAACACCTTGCTGGCTCAGCCTTGGGAACTCACTTAATTGTTCTGAATTCTGAAAAACACCCGCCACTTTATAGCCGTAAAAATAACCAATTGGCATTCCTACTTCGGTGTAAGTAACCCTTTGCCCATTTCCTAAATCTCCACTTATAATTTGTTCAGAAGCTCCAACATCTTCACCCAAATTAAGCACTTCATTTTTATTGGTGTAACCATTAATTCCTAAGCCATAGGTGAAATCTCCTATATCATCTACCCAATTTAGAGCAAATTCAATCCCGCTATTATTAACCGTTGCAGCATTAAATCTTTTTTGAACAAAAGCGCCTGCACCTGCATAACCCGGCAGATCTAAATTTACCAATATGTCACGTGTGGTTCGATTATAGTAATCAAATTCCCCAGTCAGTCGACTTTCGAATATGTCAAATTCAATTCCCAAGTCATACTCTGCAGTAGTTTCCCATCTTAAATCAGGATTACCCGGGCTTCCAACAAATGAAGCTCCATTTATAAGTGCTTCATTATAACCAAAAACAGTATTGACTCCTGAACCAATTCTAGAGAACTGATCGTTTGCAGGAATATTTTGGTTACCATTTAACCCATAGCTACCTCTAAATTTCAATTGATTTACTATAAAATTGCTAGGGTAGAAATCTTCATTTGAGATATTCCAGCCTAATGCCACAGCCGGGAAATTTGCATATCGGTTATTTCTACCAAAACGAGAAGACCCATCTCTTCTGAAAGTTACTGTTGCCAAATAACGACCATCATAGGCGTAGTTCGTTCTAAAAAGAAAAGAAGTCAGCGCGCTAGTCGCAGCTCCATTTGAATTAGTTTGCAAATCTTCAGAACCAGCATTTAAATACCATAAGCTTGGATCAACTCCGATTAGATTTCTTCTACCACCGCTTATGAATTCTGAGTTGATTTCCTGAGCCGTATACCCAATTACACTATTGATAGTGCTTTTCTCAAATTCTTTATTATAAGAGAGTGTATTTTCAAAAATCCAATTCCTGCTTTCTCCGAAGCCTACGCTGATATTACTTTCTTCATTTTGCTGAAGTGGTGCTACAAAATACTCAGGGGTGAAGGAACGGTTTTTATCGTTATTTAAATCGAACTGATAACTACTTCTGAATTCAAATCCATCTAAGAAATAAACCTCTGCATAGAAGTTTCCTAAAGCTCTGATTTGATTTCGAGTTGAGTTATTATATTCAATAGCTGCTAAAGGATTACTTCCTTGTACTTCAGCAAAAGAACCATCACTATTGTAAGGCGCATTGATTGGCCAAGCCCTGATTAAAGTGTTGACTACACCTGGAGGATTGGTAGCATTTAAGTTAATTCCCGTAAGATTTGTTCCTAACTTTAAATAAGGCTTTACTTCATAGCTAGTATTTAACTTAAATGTA